>ERZ778497.68-NODE-68-length-91012-cov-13.531196_pt1 | contig 91012 bp, 69 predicted proteins | sample MGYA00509938_ERZ778497 | MGnify/ENA primary metagenome ERZ778497 (study PRJEB29527, sample SAMN07138969) | mouse gut metagenome | material: feces | host: mouse | place: China:Nanjing | collected 2016-01-25 ... | reverse complement strand
ACGGGTAAGGGCAGGTATACACTTTATTTTATCTTAAATGAAAAAGCCGTGGTTTTTACCCGTTTTTACGGAATTTTACCTGACTATCACCTTAAAAACTTCGTTTCCAACCTTTACAAGCAGGATTCCAGATGGCACCGACAGGGTCTTGATGCCTTCAGCCACGATAGTGCCCTGACAATTGTAGACAGTGGCCGGGCTGGTGGTGCCGGAGATGTCAATAGTGCCGCTTCCGACGGTGATTCTGATGTCGTTTTTATCTGTGAGCGGGGTTGTGCAGCCGATGTCCGTTTTGTTGTCGGTGTAGTCGATGGCAGCTACTTCCGCCGCACTGAGTGACTGGTCCCAGAAACGTGCGGAGTGGATAGTGCCTGTGAAGGGATATTTGTTTTCACTGTCGGCAGTGACCAGACCGCCGAGGTAGAGGGCATCGGCATTGTCTACGTTGCCGAAATGGATGTGTCCGTATTCGCCGAGGGCTGACACGTCGATGGTGCGGATGGCTGATCCGTCGAGGTAGATAGAGTAGCCTACGGCCGGATCGTTGACAAGGACAATCTGATGGCGGCCGGTGACGGTGGCGTTTTGTGTGTACCAGCCTTCAAGTTCGTTTTGTCCGATATAGCGTGGACCGATACGGTTGCCGTCGAGCATCGAGAATGTGAAATAGCGCGATGTGTGTCCGGTCTGTGTGGCTGCCGCGTAGCATGCCACGGCAGGGGTGGCCGACGGGGTGCAGTCGATGGCAAAAGTGTTTTTCTCGGATGATAGTATGCCTGCGGCCTGTTCGTCGGCTATGCGGTAAGGGGCGGAGCCGTCAAGTTCTATGTCGGTGATGACGAGACGGGGTTTCGGGCATGTCTGCGGATCGCTGTCGGATGTCAGGTCTGTTGCTGTGAAGCTGTATTTGCAGCCGTCGTCGGAGGTGTTGGTGCCGTCGCCCCAGTTGTAGATTTTCCAGCCGAGTCCGCTGTTGGTCTGATTGAGCTGTACGTTGCCGGATGTGACGATGACGGAACCTGTGGTGTTGGCGGCTTGTATTGTCCATCCTTTTGATGGTGCTGTAGCTGCGGTGCTGATCTGTGTATTGTTGGATGCCGTCGGAGCCAGATATGATCCGTCGGCGCAGTTGACCATGTTGAAGGTGTTGTCTGTGCGTTTGACGAATTTCCATGCCGAGGACTTGGTCGGAGTCTCGATGCCGGTGGCTCCTTGTCCGGCACCGTTGGAGCTGAGGTAGCGGGATCCGCGGCTTGGAGTATGAAGATAATAGTAGATGTCCTGTTTGGGCTGTACGATTCCGGCGTTTCTGTAAGTTGCCTTCAGTTCGGTGAATTCAGCGGTGAGCGATGAAAGTTGTGCGGCTCTTTCCTCTTCAGTCATGCTCTGGTCTAAAGTCTCCTGAACCTGATTGACAGCTGTGAGCATAGACTCCGATGCTTCCGACGGCGCATAATATCCGACCTCGTCTCTGATTTCAGATCTGATGAATGATTTGATTTGCATGAGAAGACTTGACACGTTTTCCGCTGCCGCGTCAAGGCATTTTGTAGGGGAGTAGATGAGTCCGTCCACTGCATTGCGGCCTTCTGTGTCGGTGAGGACGAATGTGAACATCCATTTGTTTAGCCGTACTCCTGATGCGTTGACGTATGGCAGTTTGATAAACACTTTGTTCCATCCTTTGTTTAACTGTACCTGAAGCGGTTGGCGTGCCGAGAAATTTTCGTTGCCGAGATCGACTTCATTGTTGATGGATTTGCCTGTGTTGGTCCACGTCGGGGGGAGGATTTCGGTGTCGTTGATCCAGAGTCTGGATCCTTTGCGGTCCCATTTGCCGGCGTCGGGAGCCGTGTCTCTTTCTGACCGTCCGTAGTTCTGGAATTCGATCTGTGCGCCTACGGTCTGTGTCTCCGGTGAATATACGTATGTATAGGCATAGGCGGTGTGTCCGGTATCGTATGTCTTGCCGTAGAACGAGGGGATTGTTCCGCCCCATGTGTGGCGCAGATAGATTCCGGCGCCGGTAGCCATGGCTACACCGTATTTTTGTCCGTTGAATTCGTATTCGTCGGCCGAGATCGAGGTTTCAGGCGGGAAAACGGCCGATGAGTTGCCGCCGTTGGGGAACGGATCGGTGATGTGCCAGCGCACGTTGGTCTGCTTGACGTATGGTATGGGTTCGTTTTTCAGAGAATTTGCCTTGTGAAACAGGAAGCGGCGTTCCCAGTCGGCAAATTCTTCAAACTCCTCTCCGGAGTTTGGAAGGGTGGTGCCGCCCTGTTCTATATATTGCTTTCCTCCGCCGATCCATGCGCGTTCTGCCGATGCGATCACGTTGGCATAGAAATTGTTTTGGGCTATGATGTCTTCCTGTGACGGGGTCTTGCGGTCGTTCCACGGAGCTGAAATAGTACCTGCGATTTCGTCGGTGCCGCGATCGGAATAGTATATTGAACTTTTATATATGCCCACAAGGTCGGCAAATACGTCAAAGTGGTTGGTGTAGTTGTAGCGGCAGTCGATGTTGGGCATGCCGGAGATGACGCGTCCGGATGTACTCCACATCTGGGTCATGTCAAAACCTGAATTGGCGGATATGCTCACACCGCTTATCGGGTTCCAGCATACCACTTTCTTGCCGAGCGCATGGACTTTGGCGGTCATGGTCGGCAGGAAGGTGTTGTCTGTGATCGTTTTTTCGTCGGCTCCGATATGGATATATGGCGCGTCGGCAAATACTTCCGCCACTTCTTCAAGAACTTTGAGAAGTATTTCTTTGCCTTGAGTGGACTGCATGTCGCATCCCATGGCGCGCACAAACGCGTCGCTATGGCCGGGCATGTCGATTTCGGGTATGACGGTAACGCCGTGTTTTTTTCCCACAGCCATGACTTCGCGGCAGTCGGCCTGCGTGTAGAATTTGCCGGGGAAGCGGGTCATGGACGATGATGAGGTGAGCTCCGGATATGCCTTGACTTCAAAACGCCAGGCCTGGTTTTCCGTAAGGTGCCAGTGGAAAGTGTTGACTTTGAAATGTGACAGGAGTTCAATGTGCTTTTTAATTTCATCCACGGTGATGAAAGAACGGCCCACATCGTGCATGAAGCCGCGGAGTTTAAAGGCCGGCCAGTCGGTGATATTGACGGCTTCGAGACATTCCGTCCCCGGTTCATGTCCTTCGGCGAGCTGGGCGAGAGTCTGTGCGGCGCGGATCACACCAACAGGAGTGACGGCCGTGATATTGACGGCGTCGGATGTTATGTCTAATTTATATGCTTCGTTGTCGTAATTGGCCAGATTGTGGTTGAATGCTCCGGCGATGCTGTTGACAATTGTCACGGTAACGGGAACTCCGGTGGCACTGATGGCGCATCCGTGTGACTTGAAAAGGTCTTTGAGAAGAGTGCAGTCCGTAGGGTCGGATATGTTGACAGGGCGATTGAGCCTGAAAGATGTGCCTTGTGTGGCGGTGATCTGCTGTGGAGACGGTAAGAGATGCTCTACTTTTGCGTGTGCTGTTGCGGCTGTCAACATTAATGCCGCCAACAATGAAAATGCGAGTAAATTTTTAGTCATCTGGCTTTGATGGTTTTGATTGGTATTAGTACGGGCAAAGATAGTGTATTTTTGTGAATTATCCATGTTGATACACAGATAATTTGTGCGCAGGTCAGTACCATTGTACTCCGTTTGAGTACGATGAGCGCTTGTCGTATTTCAGGTCCTGCAGCAAGGATGATTTCACCGCTATGTGGAAATTATAGCTTTTGTACGGTCCAACAGGCACGAAACTGGCTGTCATGGTGAAGCAGTGGAGGTCACGGCTTATGTTGCAGTTCATATAGGCGATTTTTTTCAGATCGAAATTATATGACGCCGAGAACGATATGTTCCAATTGGCTGTAGGGCTGAAATTGCCTGAAAATGACAGGTTCTGGGTGATTTTGCCGTCATATTCCATTTTTTGCTTGTTGAATGCTCCGTAGCCGTAGGAGATGGAGTAGTTCACAGAGAATGACCAAGGAAATTTCCACACCATGTATCCGTCGGCATCGAATTCCTCTTCTCCTTCAAGAGAGCCGGTCTGTGAGGAGGATTTGCGTTTCCGGTCAGATTTGGTGTCATCGGAGTCTGTCTCTCCTTTTTTCTTCCGTTTGAACAGTTTGGCGAATGTGCCGTTGTTGAATGTGTAGGAAAACGAAGTGCCTGTGCTTGACAGCCGACCGTAGCCTTTGCCTGCCTGAAGACGCGTCACGTTGCAACGGTAGGGGTTGCCGTATTGGTTGAGCTTATAGGTGTAGACGTCCCATGTGGCCGACAGGTTGAGGTTGAAATTGCGGGCAAGTCTGAGCAGAATGGATGTGTTGAGGTTGCTCCACCGCAGCGAGTCGGCGGCGAAGTTGTAGCTTTGGCTCAGCGACAGGTTTTCGATCAGTGATATTTTTTTCTCTCCGATCGAGTCGTTGTCGGACCTTACTTTCATTTCGAGATTGTTGGCCAATGAAATCGACAGGGCGCCGGTCTTGCCGCGGTTGGGCACTCTGTAGAGTGCGTTAGGAAACATCGAGTAGACCTGAGTGGAGGTGGATCCGTCGGGATTGGGGCGCTCATAACGTCCGTAGTAGCCAAAAAACGGTGATGAGAAATCCGGTGAAGCGGACAGCGATATGGATGGCGTGAGCACATGGCGGATCATTTTCACTTTATCGCCGAGAAAAGCCAACGGCTGGAAAAATCCGTAGATTTTTGTTGACATGGCCACAGACGCCAAGAAATCCCATACGTTGTAGAAACTATAGGTCGTGTCGCAGACTTCGGCCGATGCGTTGGGATCCCATTGTCGCCTGACTTTGGATGTATACATGCGGTCGGTCAGCTTGAGCGACGGGGTCACGTTGAAGTATCGGAATACCTGAAACGTGGCTGACACAGGCATGGAGTGACGCATGCCGTTGCGCCAGTCTTTTACAAGCGATTTGTGAAAAAACTCCTCTTGCTTGGCAGTAAGTGAGTTCTGGAGTTGTCCGGAATATGACAGCTTGATCTTTTCGTACCAGCGCTCGGCTCCTACGGCTTTCTTGCGCTTGAACGGGGCGATCTGCGACATTGTGATGTTGATGTTGGGGAACGAGACTGCCATGGTGCCGTCTGACGACCGCTGGTTGATGGTAGCGGTGGTGGACAGAGACCATTTTGACCCCGGGAAACGGTATGACAGCGATATTGAGGAGCTTTTGGTGTTTTCGGTGAATGAGGAGTTGTAGTAGGAGTTCACGTCGTTGCGTGAATATCCGCTTGTGGCGAAGTTGACAGATGCGGAAAATGTCAGGTTGGGGTTTGCTTTGGAGTCCTGCTGATGGCTCCACATGACCTGAAAGTTTGTGGCTGTGGAGTAGTCGGGACTTCCTTTTTCGCCGTTGACGGATTTCAGGAATGAAGCGGCGAAATTGCCGGAGAATTTGTATCGCTTCATATAGGTCGAACGGGCGGAAAGCCCCCAGGATCCTTTTGTGTATATCTGTCCGGTCAGGGCAAGGTCGATATTGTCGGATATTGCGAAATAGTACCCGCCGTTGTCGAGATAGAAGCCGCGGTTGTAGTCATCGCCGAATGTCGGAAAAATCACGCCGCTGGAATATTTTTCAGTAAACGGGAAGTAGCCGAACGGCACGGCTATCGGTAGCGGCAGGCCGGCGAGCACCATGTAGGCCGGACCGGTCACAATGTTGGATTTGGGCTTTACTTTTGCTTTGGTGAGCTGAAAGTGGAAGTGTGGGGAGTCATGGTTGTCGCACGTGGTGTAACGGCCGTCTTTTATATAGAACTCTCCGTTGTCCATTTTCTTTGACTGGCCGCCGGTGAGATACCCTTCTCCTTGCTGGGTGATGACGTTGGTGATATAGCCGCGTTCGGATTTGAAGTTGTAGCTCATCGTCTCCGACTGATATGATTCGTTGCCGCTTTTGAAAACTGGAGTGTCGGAAAGATCGCCGATCGAGTCTGTGGCTCCGTAGGCATAGACCTGCGATGTGCCCAAGTCGAGTTCGATATTGGCGGATTTCAGGGAGATGTCACCATAGTCCACCTGACTGTCTCCGAACATCATTGCCGTGTTTCTTCCGATCATTATCATTGAGTCCGAACACGAGAAAACGACCTGATGATCCAGATCCACTTTCTCCCGGCGTATCCGCGATGTGGAGACCTTGGTCGAATCAGCGACGGCTGTTGTCAGAAGGGAGTCTGTGCGTAACGTTATGGAATCCTGTGCGCTTATCGGAAGAGCGATTGCGCATAGAAGCAGGACTGTGATCAATAATATGGAGTATGGCCGGGCGTTCAAAATAGGGAAGTCGCGGAATTTAACCCGCAAAGATACTAAGAATTTGGGTAATGAGCGCCGGCATTGATGAAAAAACTCATTTTGTCAGGTTTGGATAAATCCTGTGCGATAGCATATCTTATATGATGATATGGGCATAGTGGACTTTAAGCTGGACCTGCTTCCGGTCGCAAAGAAGCGCATATTGGAGAAAAAAAGACGCGCTGAATTCAGATTCAGCGCGTCCGGTAAGGATATGCTATTATCTTGTCAGGCTTTTTTAGCGCGAGGCTTGTATGTGCGCTTTGCCTTGGGTTTTACTTCCGTAGCCTTGACATCTTCCACGAGTTCGGGATTTACCGTTTCGGATTTGACTTTGGCGCTTTTTTTGCTGTCGTTGCGCAGGGTATGCTCCACGTTGAATTGCTCGATGTTGAGACGTAAGGATGTCACCTCCTTGTTCAGGCTTTCTATTTCGGTGGCCTGGTTGCGGATGGTGGTGAGCAGAGAGTTGAGTTCCTCGTTCTCGATGGACATGGGATATTGCTCCTCTACGCGCACTATGAAGTCGGCAAGGACATTCATGTAGTTTGTGAAGGCAGCATAGGGAGTCTCGTATGGCGAGAAGTTGGCGTGTGCCGCTCCGTCGGCCATATTTTTTGTGCTCATGTAGTAGAAATGGTCGGAGCCTTGCAGATACAGGTAGTCCATTTTCAGTCTGCGGTCATCGCACAGCCGCACGCGCTCCGCTACGGAATACAGTTTGGCAAAGGCTTCGTTCTGCAGCCGGTTGCCCAGCCATGCGCTCATGTCATGGCTCTCGTCCACGGCGCTGATGGGGTGCATCACGCTGAGAGAGTCGACTGCTTTGAGCTTGCTGAGGGCTTCTGATGCAGTCCAGAATTCAATGCCGCGTTCGGCCGCGAAACGCGGCAGGGCTTCCAGGAACTGGAATATGCCGGTCTCGCGCGGCTGGAGCTCGCCGAATGTGTCCAGATTCATGCAGAGTGTGATGATCTGCTCTTCCTGCGGAGTGGCTGCGATCCAGTCGATATATTTGTCAGCGGTGAGAGGATATGACTCCCAGTTACTGTCGGAGAAACGGCGGGTTATGTCCTCTGTCAGTTTGATATTATCAAGCAACAGTTTGAGTTTGGGTGCCGATGCCGCGGAGTATATATAGTTTGGCGACTTCCATCCGAGGATGTGTTTCGCGCCTTCGGTCACCGCACCTTTGAAACCGAGTTCGAGGAATTGCGGAGCCATCTCGTCGCAATAGATAAGTTCAGTGTTGCGCAGGACCTTGGGCCGCTGTCCGAACAGTTCGTGGATTTTATCCGAATGTATCTTCACCTGATATGCGAATTCTTCAGGATCGGCTACCGATGCCAGTGAGTTCGGATACGGCATGCCGAGGAATTCCACATTGCCGGTGTCGGCGAGTTTTTTTAGTATGTCGATGAATTCAGGTGCGTATTGTTCGCATTGTTCGAGAGCATCGCCTGATATGGCTATCGAGAAACGGAATTTTCCGTTCGTCTCCTTGATCATGCGCAGCAGGGTTTCTGCGGCAGGCATATATGAGCGTGCGGCAATGCGTGTGAGAATGTCGTCATTGGCAAAATCGTCATAGTAGTAATGGTCGTTGCCAATGTCGAAAAAACGGTATCTCTTTAGTCTGAAAGGCTGGTGGATCTGAAAACAGAAGTTGATTGCTTTCATGGGTGGGGGCTTATATTAGAATGGTTATTGACGGTTGAGAACTTGATTGTATATGTCGATGACTTTTTGTCCGGCCTTGTCCCAGGTGATCTGGTTTACTTCTGCAAGCCCGGCTTCCTTGAGCTGAGTGTGCATTGCGGGATATGTGATGATCGAATATATGGCGTTTGCCATGGCGTCGATATCCCAGTAGTCGGTTTTGATGACATTGGTGAGAATTTCAGCGCATCCGCTCTGTTTGGATATGATTGACGGCACCCCCATCTGCATTGCTTCGAGCGGAGATATGCCGAAAGGTTCAGATACGGATGGCATGATGTAGACGTCGCTGGCTTTAAGCATCTCATAGACTTGCTTGCCTTTCTGGAATCCGGGGAAGTGGAATCTGTCGGCAATGCCGCGTTCCGCAGCCAGATTTATCATCTTGTCCATCATATCGCCTGATCCGGCCATGACAAAGCGCGCGTTGTGGCAGAGACGCAGTACCTTGGCCGCGGCTTCCACGAAATATTCAGGACCTTTCTGCATGGTGATGCGTCCGAGGAAAGTGACCACTTTCTCTTTGGGACGCGTAACCTCCACATTGAGCAGTTCGGGCGATAACGGAGTGACTGCGTTGTGCACTGTGGTGACTTTGGCAGGATCGATGCCGTATTTGTCGATCACGGTGGCGCGTGTGAGGTTGCTCACTGTGATGATATGGTCGGCGTTGAGCATTCCGTCACGCTCGATATTGAATACTGTGGGGTTGACATTGCCGCGGGAACGGTCGAAATCTGTGGCGTGGACATGGATCACAAGCGGTTTTCCTGTGACCTGCTTGGCGTGGATTCCGGCAGGATACGTCAGCCAGTCGTGGGAGTGGATGATGTCGAAATCAAGCGTGCGGGCTATCACTCCCGCTGTGATGGAGTAATTGTTGATCTCTTCCAGCAGATTGTCAGGATAGCGTCCGGAGAATTCAATACAGCCGAGATCATTTGTACGCATATAGTTGAAGTCGGCATATATATGGTCGCGCAGTCTGAAATAGAGGTCGGGATTCATGACATTGCCTATTCGCTGCTCCACATAGTCGCGGCTCACGTCGCGCCATGCGACAGGAATCTGTGACGTTCCGATGATATTGGCGAAGTGATGGTCCTCATCGCCGAAGGGTTTGGGGATGACAAATGTGATGTCCATGTCGCCGCACTGCCACATGCCTTGTGTAAGGCCGTAGCTGGCGGTGCCTAATCCGCCTAAGATATGAGGTGGAAATTCCCACCCGAACATTAGTGCTTTCATTTTGCTTATGTCTGAGGGGTTAGAACGGATTAAGTTTCTTGAGCATTCGCAGTGTGCGCAGCACTCCTGCTATATTTGTGGCATGGCTGATCGTGCCGCGGCCGTTGAACGGCGGATTGGCGTCGTAGAGCTGTGACAGGGAGCCTATACATCCCTGGCTCATTTCGTCTTCAAAGCCGATGAGCATACGGTCTATGTAGCTCACTCCGCTGAGTCCGAACACACGTATGTATGCGTCGGCATAGAAACTGATGAGCCATGGACGCGACGGTCCGTTGTGCATGGCCAGTTCCCGTTCTTCGGGCGATCCTACGTAGAAGGGGCGGTAGCCGTAGCTTTTAGGCGACAGTGTGCGCAGTCCTTTCGGTGTGAGCAGTTCGCGGGTGACCACGTCCAGCACTCCTTTGCGCTGGCGTCTGTCGAGCGGCGAGTAGTCGAGCCCTATGGCTATGGCCATGTTGGGACGTACGGAAGGGTCCGAATACGAACCGTTGACAAAGTCGTAAAGATAGCCGTAGCCGTTGAGGAATGTGTCGATAAACGGCTGCTTCATCTTTTCGGCTTGTGCGGTCCACCGTGCGCGTGCGTCTTCCAGACCGGGGTTGCCCTCGGCCAGCGATGCGCCGAAAAGCAGCGCGTTATACATCAGCGCGTTGTTTTCCACAAGAAGGCCGGTGCGCGGGTTCACGGGTTTTCCTCCAACCTGTGAATACATCCATGACGCGGCTTGGGTCTCGCCGTTGGAACTGATAAGGCCGGTTGTGCCGTCTACGTATATGTTGGGGTGCCTTCCGTCAAGAATGTAGTCCAGCACACGTGCGGTGAATTCGGTGTAGTGTGTTCTGGCGCTGTCGAGTCCTATGGCTTTGGCATATTGCTGTATGCTCCACAAGGCCCACAGCGGTATGTCAGGCTGCTCGATGCCAAGTATGGTCCGGTCTGTCTCGCCGGTGTCCATGAATCGCTCGAGAGCACGGTTGGCTGTGGATGTGATCGCTTCGAAATCCTTAGGATGATCTATTGCGAGGGTATTGCCTGGGAGCGACATATATGTGTTGCGGGCCAGAACTTTTCCCCACGGATAGCCTGACAGCATGTATTCGTTTTTGCCGTTCTTTATGTAGAACTGCTTGGCCGAATTTTTCAGGCAGTTGTAGAAACTGCTGCGTGGGGTACGGGCCTTTACCTCTTCCTCATACATTCGGGTGAGAGATCTGGGGCTTACCTCGCTGAGTCCGGCTGAAAACACAATGCTTTCGCCTTTTTTGATAGGGATGGAGAAATATCCGGGCACCCAGAGGTCTTCAGTGTAGGGAACGCCGCGTTCAAGATCTTTCACGTATTCTATGCCGTTATACCAGTGTGGGTCATATACCCATTCGGGCTTACGGTTGAACTGCATGTACATGCGTGGATAATCCGGATACAGGCAGCAACTGACACCGTTTTTGCATTCGGGACACTGGCTGTTGATGGCTCCGTTCTGCTGTACCAGAGAATTCACCTCTCTGAACGCAAGGAAAGGACGGAATTGCAGTGTGGTGGCCGAATGCGCTTCGACGAGCGTATAGCGGATCAGAATGCGGTTTTCGTCGGATATGAAGATTTTTTCCTTGGTGAGGATCACACCTCCCACACGGTATGTGGTGCGTGGCACGCTTTCGCAGTCAAATTCGCGGATATATTTGTGCCCTTTTGGATTGTAGACTCCGCCGCTGTAGCGGTGCAGGCCAAGATTGAACGGTGCTCCGTGCTGTATTACGGTCTCGTCCAATGATGACAGTAACACGTAGCTGCCGGTCGGGTCCAATTCAGGAACAGGTACCACCAGCAGGCCGTGTTGTTTGCGAGTGTTGCAGTCTACTACCGTCGTACAGTGATAAGCTCCGGTTTGATTGGTGCGGAGCATTTCTTTTGCAAGGGATTGCTCCAGGTTGATCATCAGGCTCTTATCAAATTTTAAGTAGCTCATTGTATATTTTGGAATGTTGTTTGATTATATTTCTCGAAAATCGTCTTGTTTTGGGGGTTGATTAGCCACGAAAGTAGTTTTTTTCAATGTAATAAACAACAAACATGCTGCATAACATATGAAGAATACGGATGTTTACAGGGGTCAGCGCACTATGATCTCATCAATGAATATCACACCTTTGGCGGCAGTGGCGCGATAGCGCACATAGCGTGCGGTTGCCGAGCCTTTCCATCCGAAATCGCGGAAACTTACTTCGGTGTCAGCGATTTGTGTGTGATTTATACTCGTGAGTTCTGTGAGATCGTCAGGATCATTTCCGGCGTATATCGTCACATGTTCCGGAAACCACACGTCAGGTCCGCATATCTGCATGAATGTGGCAGAGATTTCTTGTATTGGTGTTTCCGCGCCAAGGTCGATGAGCACGTCGACACGCTCGTCTGAATCGGCAGAGAGGAAGCCCTGCCAGAGTCGGTCGCTGTAGTTCCATCCGCCGCGCAGACCGTCGACGAGTGTCGAGTCTCCTCCTGCGGGATAGTTTTTCCAATAAGGGGAAAGATATGTGACTTTTTTCCCTTTTGCCAGATGATCCACCGGCGTTTGGGCTTCAGGGCGGTTGCCCACTTCGGTGTTAAGGTCGAATACGGTGAATCCCTCCGTTCTCATACGCTCGGATTCCGATATGGCCCTGCGCCTGAAATCGTCAGCGTTTTTCCGTTCTGCCGGAGTCCATGCGGTTTCTGCGACTGCCAGCATACGGGGGTAGAGCATGTATTCGGCATGTGAGTCTGTGGGTATGTATTCACACCACAGATTGCCTTGAAAGCCTACTGCTGCAGGATCGGGGTCATAGTCGTAGAGAGTAGACAGAGACGTGTAGCCGCCTATGGCTTCGGGCTGGGTGGACGGTGCGTCCTGATATGAGTCCAGATAGCAGTATCGTCCGGGTGAGAGGATCACGGGAAGTGATACGGATGAGGGTTCGGTGCCACGCCATGACATGATCACGGCAGATTCCGACGGTCCGTCCCCTTCGAGCGCGTCGTCCCACACTATAGCTTTCCGCCCTTTGCTGGAAAGGTAGTCCTGTATGCGTCTGATGAAATATGACTGCAGGTGTTCGGGTGATGCAAGGCCTTCGTCGGCCATGCGTTTACGGCAAGCGTCGCATTCGGTCCATTGCCCTTTGGGGGCTTCGTCGCCGCCTATGTGGATGTATTCGCTCGGGAATATTTCAAGTACTTCGTCGAGAAGTTCCTGAATGAATTCAAACGTAGCTTCGCTGCCGGCACAGAAATTCGAACAACCTTTGTCGGTGTGTGTGCATGACAGCATGGGATATGCGGCAAACACCTCTTCAGAGTGCGACGGCATTTCCACTTCCGGAATCACCGTAATGTACCTGTCGGCGGCGTAGTCCACTATCTCCTTGAGTTCCTCTTTGGTCAGAAATCCGCCGTGGGTGCCACCGTAGAGGTTTCCTCCCGCGTTCCATTCTTTCCATGTTTCCTCCGGACGCCATGAAGCCACGGTGTTCAGTCTGGGGTATTTCTCGCTCTCTATGCGCCAGCCTGCGGCATCGGTCAGGTGCAGGTGAAGCCGGTTGAGGTTTAGCCGCTCCATTGCCCTGATCTGTTTTAATATGAATTCTTTGTCGCGTGGATGGCGGCTTATGTCGAGCATCATTCCGCGGTAGGCGAATCTGGGAGAGTCGCTGATGCTGAGTGCCGGTATGCTTTTGCTGTAATCGTCGCGCAGATCCATCAGCGTCTGGATTCCGTAGAATAGGCCGGCACCTGAAGACGCGGAAATGCTCACGCCTTTGTTGTTTACGTGGAGATTGTATGCTTCGTGGCCAAGTTGCTGATCTATGGACAGCGATACTTGTGCTTTCTTTTTGGTCGGAACTACGGTGAAGTCATGAGCAGACATGTATTCGGCAAGCCGGATGCTGTCCGATGATTCTGCGCCGATGATTCTGACGGTGGTCTCTTTGCCGAGTTTCAGCGGTTTGGCGTTTTCAATAAAAGAGATTGACGATGGCTGAGGGGTGATCGCTGACGCGCTCAGCGCCGCCATTGCGAAAACAGTTGCTATAAGATTATTTTTTTTCATTGACAATGCGGTCTATTATTTTGAGATATTGTTGTCCTATATGGTCGGCGCTGAATTTTTGTGCGGCGGATTCATGCAATAATTCCGGTTGAATATCCGATTTCAGTGCCCAGCGCAGACCTCGGGCCAGATCGGATGTGTCAGGGTATTTGGCCAGATAGCCTGTATGCAGGTGCTCGATGATGTCTGTCTGCCCGCCTTGGTTGAAGGATACCGGGACAGCTCCGGCAGCCATGCCCTCGATCAGCGTATTGCCTGACGTCTCGTAATGCGAGGAATTGAGCACAACCGACGCACGGGCGTAGAGACGCCGCAGGTCGTTGCCAGCTATCTGACCCCGCCATTTATACGGTATGCGTAGACGCCGCAGTAGATTGGGATTGCGTATAGCGCCGAAAAACTCTGCCGAACATCTCACCCCTTCGTCATAGACGGAATTGAGAGCATCGATGGCCATGTCGAGACCTTTTATGGGGTCATCGAGCCGGGCAGCTCCCATCACCACTATGTTTTCCTCGCCCGCTTTTGCCCGGTAGTCGTCGACCGGATGCGGATTTGAAATTACATGAACAGGCATTTTGCCCAGCAGGGAACTGGCTGCAGCCTGATCGGCAAGCCATCGGCTTACGGCAACGAAGTGAATGGGGACGGATTTGTATAATCCGTTTTTTTTCTGCCAGATTTTGTGAGAAAGATCGTTCTTTCGGTGAGCCGGACCGTGGATGAACCGGCAGTTGCCGCACTGTTCATGGAAATTACGGCATCCGAGTGCGTGATGGCATATACCGGTCATGCACCACATATCGTGCATGGTCCATATCACAGGCTTGCCCAGTCGGGCTATCTCGCCGAGGGATAAAAATCCCTGGTTGATCCATCCGAGAAGGATCACATCCGCTTCGCGTACATCGGGATGCTCCGCGACGGACTTCCCGAACCTTGCGGTCGATACTTTGAAAAGGTCTTTTCTGCTGAATCCGTTGCGCATGAATATCTCCACGCGTTCAGGCAGGAACGTGGTCAGTTTTGTCCCTGAGAATGTCAGCATTTTCACATCCTGTCCGAGCGAGCGCAAGGAGATGGCAAGGCGCGACGACGCTATTGCCGCGCCGCCGGATTCGGACGATGTGGAGAGTATCACGATTTTCATTTGTGTGGAAGCGGAATATGTTCGAATCGGACCACTGCGGCAATGTAGATAAGAAGCAGAGGTGTGCGGGCTGCCATGTCGAGCCAAGCCGAACCTGTGTCGATGGCAGAGCCTGCCACATACAGGATCATGGCAAACAGAAAGTATGCGAGAATTCTTTTCACAGGGTAGCGCAACGGATGTTTGGCGCGGCCTACGAAATAGCTCGTCACCATCATGACGCCGTAGCAGGCAAATGCCGCCCATGCGCATCCCATGTATCCTATGCGAGGTACCAGAATGATGTTCAGAGCTATCGTTATGGCTAAGCCGATAAGGGAGAACCATGTGCCCCAGATTGTTCTGTCGGTCAGTTTATACCACAGCGAGAGGTTGAAAAAGACCCCGAAAAACAGATCGGCTATCATGACCACCGGCACGCATTGCAGTCCGTTCCAATAGGCCGGAGCGATGAAATGGCGCAGAATATCCATATAGAACATCACGGTCAGGAATATCACCAGCCCGAACACCACGAAATATTTCATCGCCGAGGAGTAGGCGTCGAGTTTGTCTCCTCCTTTGCGGCGGTTTTGCGCGAATATGAACGGCTCGTATGCAAACCGGAATGCCTGGGTGAACATCATCATCACCAATGCCACCTTGCAGCATGCTCCGTATATGCCGAGTTGAGACATGGCTACGGCCTTGTCTGCGACAAGATACGGATAGAGTATTTTGTCGAGATTCTGGTTCATGATTCCTGCAATGCCGAGCACAAGAAGGGGCAGGGAGTAGACAAGCATCTCCTTGAGCAGCTTAGGGTCAAGACGGTATTTGAATCCGGTTAGTTGCGGCAACAGCAACGGCAGCATCAGCAGAGAGCTGATGAGATTGGCAAAGAAAATGTATCCCACTCCCAGCGACGGGTCATACAAGACGAAGAAAAACAGCAGGTTCAATCCGATGTTCAGCCCTATGTTGACACACCGTAGCATGGCGAAACGCATAGGTCGCTTCTGATAGCGAAGATAGCTGAACGGAATGGCCATAAATGCGTCTGCGGCAACAGCCACACCCATCATGGCTATGTATGACGGATGGTCTGCACAGTCAAGCGCGCGGCTTATGGGGGTCAGAAATATGAACAGTAAGATGATGAATGCAGTGGAAGTGGCGGCCAAAGATATGAGTGAGGTGGAATAGACCGTCATCGGATCTTTACACTTCTCATGGTTTATGAAACGGAAAAAGCCCGTTTCCATGCCGTAAGTGAGAATTATGAGCAACAGCGCGACGTAGGCATAGACGTTGGTTACTATGCCGTATTGTCCTGTGGCGAGTTTTGCCGTGTACAACGGCACCAGCAGCCAGTTGAGAAACCGGCCGACGATGGAACTCAAGCCGTATATTACCGTGTCTTTGGCCAGTGATTTTACTTCTCCTGCCATGGCATGGGTGAATTGTTGTTTTTTAGCTGAAAAGAGTCGGTTCTGATGACAGAGGTGTGCGTCCGAGGTGAGTGTAGGCAAGCATTGTCACCTCACGTCCTCTCGGAGTACGTTTTATAAAACCTTCCTTGATAAGGAAAGGTTCATAGACTTCCTCGACAGTGCCAGGATCCTCACCGATGGCAGTGGCTATCGTAGTCAGGCCAACTGGACCTCCGCCAAATTTATCAATGATAGTGCGCAGCAGTTTGTTGTCAATCTCGTCAAGGCCGTATCGGTCTATATTGAGGGCTTCGAGTGCATACCGGGCTATTTCCGGATCTATTTTCCCTGATCCTTTGACCTGGGCAAAATCGCGCACACGCCGCAGCAGGGCGTTGGAGATGCGTGGTGTGCCGCGGCTGCGCAGCGCTATTTCATGGGCTGCTTCCGCCGAACAGCCGATGCCAAGCAGCTCGGCCGACCGGAGTATGATCCGTTCAAGCACTTCATGATCATAATATTCCAGATGGAAATTGATGCCGAAACGTGCGCGTAACGGAGCCGTGAGCAGTCCGCTGCGGGTAGTGGCCCCCACCAGTGTGAATGGCGACAGCGTGAGCTGCACGGTGCGAGCGCCCGGCCCTTTGTCGATCATTATGTCGATCTTATAGTCCTCCATGGCGGAATACAGATATTCCTCCACCACGGGACTTAGACGATGTATCTCGTCAATGAAAAGCACATCGTTTTCCTCAAGCGATGTCAGTATGCCTGCCAGATCGCCGGGTTTGTCGAGCACAGGTCCGGATGTCACTTTCATGCCTACACCCAGCTCATTGGCGATGATGCCGCTGAGTGTGGTTTTGCCGAGACCGGGAGGACCGTGCAACAATGTATGGTCCAGAGCCTCTCCTCGCATACGGGCGGCCTGGACGAATATTTTCAGATTTTCTACAATTTTTTCCTGACCACTGAATGCACCGAACAGCGAGGGGCGGAGCGCCTTCTCGAAGTCGCGTTCCGTGTCGGAGTGCGGCCGGCGGGCTTCTGAACGTATGTCTATGTCATCGTCACTGTTTGCCGCCATAAAGCACTGGGTTGGTGTCCGGATCGTTGTACATCTTCATTTGCCGGTACACCTTCATATACTTTTTGCCGGCGGCGATGTCGTCCAGAAGACGGTCTATTGCCGATATGAGGTCTGCACGCTGCTCGGTGAGCACATCCAGTTTGGCCGCGCATCTGGAACGATGGGCGCTGTCGGCGTCGTCGCGCGACGTCTCTGCCTGCATGTGGTAAATTTTGAGCGCGAGAATAGACAGGCGGTCAAGTGCCCATGCCGGGCTTTCGGTGTTGATGGTGGCGTCGGGCAGCGGGCTCACGTCGGCAAATTTAGAGCGGAAGAATGTGTCGAGTTCCTCCACCATGTCTGTGCGGTCCTGATTGGATTTGTCTATGCGGCGTTTTATAGCCAATGCTTCCACCGGGTCGATGTCGGGGTCGCGGATTATGTCTTCAAGATGCCACTGGACGGCGTCAATGTAGTTTTTTGCCCATAGCACGGCTTCTATCGAACCCTCGGGATGAGGGTTCGATGAAGGTGCGTCAACGTGGTCGGCCACATGATATGAACTTGTGGCGTCACTGAATATATCGTAAGTTTTTTCTGCGAAAGTCATCTAATTGAAATCAGGCGGGTGTGGAGGGTTTTGCTTCCCAGCCGAGGGCGCTTGCGCCGAGCACGGCAGCATCAGCTTCTTTCAGTTCGGACAGCAGTATCCGTATCTTGCCTTTCTGGTAGCTGAGAAGGTTGGCTTCGAATGATTCCTTAAGCGGTTTCATGAGCATTTCTCCGCTCTTGGCCAGGCCTCCGAAGATTATGAAGGCCTCAGGCGATGTGAATGCCGCGAAGTCGGCCAGCATCTCGCCGAGAATACGCCCGGTGAATTCAAACACGCTGAGGGCAATGGCATCGCCTGCTTTGGCGGCGTCATATACGTCTTTTGATGTCAGTTCGTCAGAGGGAATGTTTCTCAGAAGCGACGGAACGGAAGCCTGCGCATCCAGAAATTCAAGCGCCGAACGCACCACTCCGGTTGCCGAGCAGTATGTTTCCAGGCAGCCTTTGCGGCTGCAGCCGCACGGACGTCCGCCGCGGCGTGCTATAGTATGTCCGAGTTCGCCGGCCATGCCGTCGGCTCCATAGATCATCTGTCCTCCGCATACGATTCCGGAGCCTACTCCGGTGCCGAGGGTGATCATAATGAAGTCTTTCATGCCACGGGCTGCGCCGTATGTCATTTCGCCGATGGCTGCGGCGTTGGCGTCATTGGTCACGGCTACCGGAATGCCGAACTTCTCTTCCAGTGTGCGTCCCAGCGGCAACACGCCTTTCCATTGCAGATTTGCCGCGTCCTCGATGTTGCCTGTGTAGAAATTGGCGTTGGGGGCGCCGACTCCGATGCCGAAGATTTTGCCTACGGCGTCGTTGGCCACAAGCAGTTTTGTCACTTCTTCGTGAAGTTCGTTGATATAATCGTTGAAGATTTCGTGCTTTTTGGTCTTGATGGCTCCTGATGCTATCACAGTGCCGCGGGCATCAACTATTCCATAGACGGTGTTGGTGCCTCCTATGTCAATGCCGAGAACATAAGGTTTGTTCATGGGGATCAGAAAAAGTTAAGAGTTATTGTTGCTATGATAGAGTTCTGGTAATACATAAACTCCGTTTACAGTTTGTCCACTTCGAGGTCTCCGCCGATGATTTCTTCCCAGGGAAGTCCGTCGGTGGCGAGTTGTTGAAGGAACGGATCCGGATTGAATTCCTCGACATTGTGTACGCCGGGTTTCACCCATTCTCCGGTGAGGAACATCATGGCGCCCACCATGGCGGGGACTCCGGTGGTGTAGCTCACTGCCTGCATGCCTGTCTCGCGGTAGGCCGCTTCGTGGCTGCAGTTGTTGTATATGTAGTATGTGAGCGGATTGCCGTTCTTGTCTTTGCCGGATATGCGGCAGCCGATGGATGTCTCTCCGTGGTAGTTTTCGCCAAGGTCCTGCGGATTGGGCAATACGGCTTTGAGGAACTGGAGAGGAACGATCTTGGTGCCGTTATAGTCCACTTCGTCGATGCGGGCCATGCCTATGTTCTGGATCACGCGCAGATGGGTGAGATATTCCTGTCCGAATGTCATCCAGAAACGGGCACGCTTGATCGTGGGATAGTTCTGGACGAGGGATTCCAGTTCTTCGTGATAGAGCAGATAGCTTTCACGCGCGCCGATGCGCGGGTAGGTCAGAGATCCGTGTATCTCCAGCGGTCCGGTGGTCACCCATTTGCCGTCCTGCCAGTAGCGTCCGTTTTGAGTGATTTCCCGGATGTTGATTTCGGGGTTGAAGTTGGTGGCAAAAGCTTTTCCGTGGTCTCCGGCATTGCAGTCGACGATGTCGAGATATTCCATCTCTGAGAAATGGTGCTTGGCTGCGTATGCGGTGAACACGCCGCTTACTCCCGGGTCGAAGCCGCATCCGAGAATGGCGGTCAGGCCGGCTTTCTCGAAGCGTTCGCGATAGGCCCACTGCCAGCTGTATTCGAAATGAGCTTCGTCTTTCGGCTCATAGTTGGCCGTGTCGAGATAATTGACCCCGCATTCCAGACATGCGTCCATGATCGTGAGGTCCTGATAGGGGAGGGCTACGTTGATGACAAGCACGGGCTTGTGGCGGTTGAGCAGTTCCACAAGCTCAGGAACGCTGTCAGCATCCACACGGTCGGTGTAGATCTCGGGAGCCTGTGGCACGGCTTTGCGTATGGAATCGGCTACGGCGTCGCATTTGCTTTTTGTACGTGACGCGATCACAATAGGACCGAACACTTCAGGGTGTTGGGCGCATTTGTGGGCTACGACGGTGCCTACGCCGCCAGCTCCGATTATAACGACTTTTGCCATTATCTGATGGGTGTATTCTTTGGTTATTGGTTTTGTTAATGTCAGTTCAGAGCGCTAATTTACACAAAATAATTCGGACACGCCAAATAAAAAGTGTCAATATGACTTAATAGTGCTCGCTGTCGTTGGGGAAATCGCCGGACTTGACGTCGTTGATGTAATTGCCCACGGCATTTTTTATCTCAGTGGCCAGGTCGGCATAGCGGCGGAGGAATTTCGGCGAGAAGCCCTGATTGATTCCGAGCATGTCCTGCATCACAAGCACCTGTCCGTCCGTTCCGGCGCCGGCGCCTATGCCGATTGTCGGTATGTAGAGCGACGACGAGACTTCGGTGGCGAGCGCAGCTGGGATTTTCTCCATAACCAGAGCGAAGCAGCCGGCTTCCTGAAGCATCAGGGCGTCGTGTTTCAGTTTCTGGGCCTCGGCGTCGGATTTGGCCCGCACGTTGTAGGTGCCGAATTTGTTGATGCTTTGTGGCGTGAGACCTAAATGAGCCATTACCGGAATACCGGCGGAAAGGATGCGCCTGACTCCGTCGAGAATCTCTTCACCGCCTTCCATTTTCACAGCTTCGGCCCCGGTCTCCTTTATGATGCGTATGGCTGATGCCAGCGCGACGTCGGGATTGCCCTGATATGATCCGAAGGGAAGATCCACCACAACCATGGCACGTTTCACGCCGCGCACCACGCATTGTCCGTGGTAGATCATCTGGTCGAGAGTGATTGGCAGCGTGGTGGAGTGGCCGGCCATGACATTGGCGGCTGAATCGCCTACCAGAATCACATCTATGCCGGCCTGATCCATGAGAGTCGCCATGGAATAGTCGTAGGCTGTGATCATTGAGATTTTCTCGCCTTGCTCTTTCATCTGGGCGAGACGGATGGTCGTGATCTTGCGCTGGTTGTCAGTGGTGTTGGTTGACATTCTGAGAGGATGTTTGATAGTTGACAAAGACGGGGCACAATACCCCGTCTTCTATATATTGTTATGTGAGAAAATCTATTTCTGTTATTCTTTGGTGAGAATGGCCGGTGCAACGAATGTTCTTGCTGCGAGTTCACGGTCGAGTGTGTAGAGACCCATTCCGTTGTCGCCCACAAGGGTGAACTTGTCGATCAGCGCCTGGGCGTTTTCTTCTTCTTCAACCTGCTCGTTGACAAACCATGTAAGGCAGTCGCGGGTAGCATAGTCGTGCTCGGCTTCCGCCATCGCATAGAGATTGTTGATAAGAGCTGTCACGGTCTGCTCATGGGACAAGGTAGCCTTAAACACATCGGCCGGAGTATCCCATCCGTCAACCGGAACTTCCGCTATGGGTTTGAGGACAACGCGCGCACCGCGGCGGTTCAGGTAGTTCATGAAGATTTCGGCGTGGGCCTGTTCTTCTTTGAACTGGATTTTAAACCAGTTTGCAACGCCGGGCAGACCTTTGTGCTCATAGTACATGCCCATTGACAGATAAAGATATGCCGACCAGAGTTCGGCATTGATTTGCTCGTTGAGAGCAGCTTGAATTTTGTCGCTTAACATAATATATTGTGAAGTTTTGATTGTCGCAAAAGTAATAATTCCTGTTTACACGGCCAAAAAAACTTTATTTTACAGTGTAGTTCAGTTTCTTGGATATGTGGCGTCCGCGGTCGCGGAGTTTGCGTGAGAATGCTGCGCGGAAAAGTCTGTGGGCTGTGCGGTGACGTCTGTGATAGATTTCAAATGTGTCTGTGGCCGGATTGAAGTCCGGCTTGTAGCATTCGCGTGGCGACACATAGCAATAAGTAATATCTTCAATCATGGCGCTGACTCCATCCTGCGGTGTGGCCACCTCGTCTATCTGGTGCTTTGACGGGGCTATGCATGTGATGCCTTTGTGCCGGCATTCGGCTGCTACAGAGCTGATTGATGCGTCATAATGTTCTTTCAGAGGGCGTGGATCGAAGTCCGTCCATGCGCTTTCTCCAAGTTTCTGCACGGGCCGCAGTTGCACGATGTCCGGCTGCAGGCCTTCAGGCCAGATGTCCCAGAATCCGGATCCCTCCAGATCATGCACGTTCAGAGAGTTTACGGTGAAGTTTACTCTTACTCGGAACTTTGGGTGTTCTTTTTTGATACCCTGTATTATATTTAATAATGTCAGGAGATTGCTGAATTTTGCTCCGGTCATCAGATGCTCGTATGTTTCCTGGCGTGTGCCGTGCATGGAGAGAGTGATCTCGTTCAGGCCGGCTTTGACAAGATCCGGCAGGCTTACTTTGCCGGATGCTATCAGCTGTCCGTTGGTGATAAGAGAGATATATGGAACACCGGCATTTTTGCCGCGGGCTATTATTTCAGCCAGACGTGGATATAGGGTAGGTTCGGCTCCGCATCCTATCTGCAATTTCAAGGCCCGGTGAAAAAAAGCGTGCTCTATCAGGGCCAGCCGTTCCTCGGAGATGGTGCCTGTCATGCCTGCCCGCATGGTGTCGTCGCTGAAAAAGCACATGCGGCATCGCAGATTGCATGCGAGCACCGGGTCTAAAAATACCCCTATATAGCGTCGCCTGCATGAGTGCATGGTCCATAGCCCTAATAATTTGACAAATCCTGGCGTTTTTTCTCCGGCCGCCATTTTCAGCAGTTTATAGATGTTCATGCTGGCAAAGTTAAGACAAATCCACCAATCGGACAATTAATATTGATGGGATGCCGTTGTGCGTGATTCTGTATCACGGTTTTGTAAAATTTGGAGGAATGAAAAAGAATGCTTACCTTTGCACCTCGGAAATAAAGAAATTTACGTAAACACAATTATTTATCGCGATGAAAAGAACATTCCAACCTTCAAACCGCAAGAGAGTCAACAAGCACGGTTTCCGTGAAAGAATGGCGACCGCCGATGGCCGCAAGGTTCTCGCCCGCCGTCGTGCAAAAGGCCGTAAGAGCCTGACCGTGTCGGATCATCTCGGCTGCAAGTAATCCGGGATTCCGCTGAATGCGGATGTGAAATTTACCGGGTCGCGTTTCCTGACGAGGATACGCGGCCCGGTTTCGTGTGTCTGTTTATGTTGTGAAACATGCCGGGGGATGATGGGATGCTAAGAAATTATGTGTAATTTGCGGCTCGATTCTTGATTTACAAACTAACTCTAATCCATGATAAAGTTATGAAAGTTTACGAAACAAAGGAAATCAAAAACATAGCCCTGCTCGGCAGCAAGGGTTCCGGCAAAACCACACTCGCGGAAGCTATGCTCTTCGAGTGTGGGGTGATAAAACGTCGTGGCACTATCGGCGCACAGAATACGGTATGTGATTATTTTCCGGTGGAAAAAGAATATGGATACTCGGTGTTTCCCACTATATTTTATGCGGAGTTTCTTGGCCGCAAGTTGAATTTTATCGACTGTCCCGGGGCGGATGACTTTGTGGGCGGAGCTATAACTGCGCTGAATGTCACGGACACCGGTGTGATTGTGATTGATGCACAGTATGGCGTGGAAGTGGGCACGCAGAATATATTCCGCACCACGGCTTCGTTGCGCAAGCCTGTTATCTTTGCGATGAATCAGCTTGACGGGGAGAAGGCCGATTATGAAAATGTGCTTGAGCAGATGCGTGAAGTGTTTGGCAAAAAGGTTATCCCCATTCAGTATCCGCTGGCATGTGGTCCCGGCTTTAACGCGATGATTGATGTGCTGCTGATGAAGAAATATGAATGGGGACCCGACGGTGGTGTACCTGTTATTTCTGATATTCCGGAGGATCAGATGGAGCATGCGCGTGAGCTGCACCAGCAGCTGGTTGAGGCTGCGGCCGAGAACGATGAGACCTTGATGGAGAAGTTCTTTGATCAAGGCCATCTTTCCGAGGATGAAATGCGCGAAGGTATCCGTAAGGGATTGGTGGATAGGTCGATCTATCCTGTTTTCTGCGTGAGCGCCATGAAAGACATGGGTGTGCGGCGCATGATGGAATTCCTTGGAAACGTGGTGCCTTTTGTCGAGGATATGCCTGCACCGGTCGATGCCGCCGGCGAAGAAGTGAAGCCCGACAGCAACGGACCGCTTAGTCTTTATGTGTTCAAGACATCGGTGGAGCCGCATATCGGCGAAGTGAGCTACTTCAAGGTGATGAGCGGCACTCTGTCGGCCGGCGTGGATCTGAACAACGTGAGCCGCGAGAGCAAGGAGCGCATAGCTCAGATTTACTGTGTGTGCGGCCAGATTCGTACGCAGATCGACAAGCTCTGTGCAGGCGATATTGGTGCTACCGTGAAACTCAAAGATGTGCGCACGGGCAATACGCTCAATGAAAAGGGCTGTGAATATGCGTATGATTTCATTAAATACCCCGAACCGAAATATCTCAGAGCCATCAGGCCCGTTACCGAGAGTGATGCCGAAAAACTCATGGAAATTCTGACTCGTATGCACGAGGAGGATCCCACATGGGTTGTGGAACAGAGCAAGGAACTCAAGCAGACGATTGTGGGCGGTCAGGGCGAATTTCATCTTCGTACGCTCAAATGGCGTGTAGAAAACAATGATAAGCTGCCGATCGTGTTTGAGGAGCCTAAAATTCCATATCGCGAAACTATCACCAAGGCTGCCCGTGCCGACTATCGCCATAAAAAACAGAGCGGCGGCGCCGGTCAGTTCGGCGAGGTGCACCTGATAATTGAGCCTTACACAGAAGGCATGCCTGCCCCGGATACCTATAAATTCGGAAATCAGGAATATAAGATGAGTGTCCGTGATACCCAGGAGATTCCTCTCGGCTGGGGCGGAAAACTGGTGGTCCACAACTGTATTGTCGGCGGCGCCATTGACGCCCGCTTTATTCCGGCTATAGTCAAGGGCCTGATGGACCGTATGGAGCAGGGGCCGCTTACCGGTTCGTATGCCCGTGATGTGAGAGTGTGCATATACGATGGCAAGATGCACCCGGTGGATTCAAACGAAATCTCTTTCCGCCTGGCCGGACGCAATGCCTTCAGTGAGGCTTTCCGCAGCGCCAATCCAAAGGTTCTGGAGCCTATATACGATGTGGATGTGATGGTTCCGGCCGATGTGATGGGCGACGTGATGAGCGATCTGCAGGGACGCAGGGCCATAATCATGGGCATGAGCAGTGAGAACGGTTTTGAGAAAATATCGGCGCGTGTGCCGCTTAAGGAAATGGCGTCCTACAGCACGGCTCTCAGCTCAATCACCGGAGGCCGGTCTTCGTTCTCGATGAAGTTCAATGGATATGAACTCGTGCCTGCGGATGTTCAGGAAAAACTTCTGAAAGCATACTCCGAGACTTCGTCTGAAGACTGAATATAACTGACGGACATATCGGGCGCGGCCGATGCTGACAGCCGCGCCCGATCTACTGTTTCCATTGCTGCCGGTCGCTACATGTCGGGTAATGGCCGGTTTGCCAGTATCGTGAAAAATTCTTATCTTTGTGCCGATAACAACGGTACGCTATGATAAGAGAAGTTCTTGAACAAGTAATCAGCGAAGATCTTGCCGATCTTTGGTCAGTGTTCACTCCAGAAGAAAAGCGTCTGGTGATGGAGAACTTTACGCTTCATCATTTTAAGAAGAATCAGGTGATATATGCTGAGAAAGATCAGCCGGAAATGTTATGGTGCCTGATCAGGGGTAAAGTGAAAAAATGGAAAGAGGGCATTGGCGGACGGTCTCAGATCATCCGTTTGATCCGTCCGGTACAATACTTCGGCTATCGTGCTCACTTTGCGGGCGAACTTTACGTTAGCTCGGCATCAGCTTTTGAACAGAGCACCGTGGGTACATTGCCGCTGTCGATCGTGGATCAGCTGATAGAGAAGAACAGCCGTGTGGCTCTTTTCTTCATTCATGAACTCGCACGCAATCTTGGAAGTTCTGACACCAAGATTGTGAATCTTACACAAAAGCATATACGCGGACGTCTGGCTGAAGCGTTGATCGTGCTGATAGAGAATTACGGTTATGAGGAGGATTCATCCACATTGCGCATCTATATGAGCCGCGAGGATCTGGCTAATCTTTCCAATATGACCACATCCAATGCCATAAGGACATTGTCGGCGTTTGTCACAGAGCATCTTATCACCGTGGACGGACGGCGTATACGCATCCTCAATGAAGCCCAACTTCATAAAATAAGCAAATACGGATAAAATGAATTGCAAGCTATGTCGTGGCCGCAAGGCCCTGCTGCTCGGCAGCGGAGAGTTAGGAAAAGAGGTGGCCATAGAACTTCAGCGTTACGGCGTGGAAGTAGTGGCTTGTGATAAATATGCCGGAGCTCCGGCAATGCAGGTGGCTGACAGGAGCCATGTGTTTAACATGCTTGACGGGCAGGAACTGCGCCGCGTGATCGAGCTGGAACGTCCGGACCACATTATTCCGGAGGTTGAGGCTATAGCGACTCCGGTGCTTGTTGAACTGGAGAAAGAGGGCTACAATGTCACCCCTACGGCAAGCGCTGCATGGCTCACCATGAACAGAGAGGGCATAAGGCGTCTGGCGGCAGAAGAATTGCAGTTGCCCACATCGCCGTATCGTTTTGCGTCTACTCGCGAGGAATTCATTGCCGCGGTAGAGCATATCGGAATGCCTTGTGTGGTCAAGCCTGTCATGAGTTCCAGCGGTCACGGCCAGAGCACAGTGCGCCATGCCGACCAGATAGAAGGCGCATGGAAAGAAGCTCAGGAAGGCGGACGTGCCGGAGCGGGCCGTGTGATTGTGGAAGGCTTTGTCGATTTTGATTATGAAATAACGTTGCTGACAGTAAGAAGCTGTTCGGGTACGGCATTCTGCGAACCCGTAGGCCATATTCAGGAAAACGGAGACTACCGCTACTCATGGCAGCCGCAGCCAATGACCCCGTTGGCGCTCCAGCGGGCGCGCGCTATTGCCGCTAAAGTGACAGACGCGCTTGGCGGATACGGCCTTTTCGGCGTAGAACTGTTTGTCAAAGGCGATGAAGTCATATTTTCAGAGGTGTCGCCGCGTCCCCATGATACGGGAATGGTGACTATGATTTCGCAGGATCTGAGTGAATTCGCCCTTCATGCCCGGGCTGTGCTCGGCCTGCCTGTTCCGGCCATACGTTTCTACGGCCCGTCGGCTTCGTGTGCCGTGGTCGTTGAAGGCAACGGCACTGATGTGGAGTTCGGTAATCTTGTTGACGTTCTTGCAGAACCGGGCACTCAGTTGCGCGTTTTCGGAAAGCCTGAAGTGTGCGGTCACCGTCGCATGGGAGTGATTCTGTCTACGGCCGATTCTGTGGACGAAGCCCGAGCAAAAGCCGAGCGTGCTTATGCCAAGCTCACTGTTGAAGTGCGCTGACATAATATATACCATTCATTAATTATATACAACCCCATACGATTTTATGGAATTAAACACCATTTTCACCGACGGAGTGTGGTCTCGTGAGATTAACGTGGCAGACTTCGTAAGTAAAAACATTGTACCTTACACAGGCGACGCTTCTTTTCTGAAGGGTCCGACAGAGCGCACCAGGCGTGTCTGGGATATCTGTTTGCAAGCCCTCGAGGAAGAACGCCGCAACAATGGTGTTCGTTCCATTGATGCTGAGGTTATATCCACAATCACGTCTCATAAAGCCGGGTATATCGACCGTGATAACGAGCTTATCGTCGGATTGCAGACTGACGAGCTGCTCCGGCGTGCCATCAAGCCTTTCGGCGGTATAAAAGTGGTGGAAAAGGCTTGCTTGGAAAACGGTGTAGAACTGCCGGCTAAGGTAAAAGATATTTTTGCGCATTACCGCAAGACGCATAATGACGGTGTGTTTGATGTATACACCGAAGAGATACGCCGTTTCCGGTCGCTCGGATTTCTGACAGGTCTGCCTGACAACTATGCGCGCGGCCGTATCATCGGCGACTATCGCCGTCTGGCTCTATATGGAGTGGATCGCCTGATTGAAGCCAAGCATCAGGACCTGCTCCGGCTGTGTGGCCCGATGACCGACGCCACCATACGTCTGCGGGAAGAAGTGTCCGAGCAGATCAAGGCTTTGTCTGAAATCAAGACCATGGGTGAATATTACGGGCTTGATCTCGGCCGCCCGGCCACATCGGCCCAGGAGGCTGTCCAGTGGGTGTATATGGCCTATCTGGCTGCTGTCAAAGAGCAGGACGGCGCGGCGATGTCGCTGGGCAATGTCAGCTCATTTCTTGATATTTTTATCGAATATGATCTGGCTCACGGTAAAATTGACGAGACTTTCGCCCAGGAACTGATAGACCAGTTTGTGATCAAACTCCGTATGGTGCGTCATCTGCGCATGTCGTCTTACAATGATATATTTGCCGGAGATCCCACATGGGTGACGGAAGCGCTTGGAGGACGTTTCAATGATGGCCGTGTGAAAGTGACCAAGACATCGTTCAGGTTCCTGCAGACCCTCTACAATCTCGGCCCGAGCCCCGAGCCTAACATGACAGTGCTCTGGAGTCCCGATCTGCCAGAAGGGTTCAAGGATTTTTGTGCGAAGGTAAGTGTGGACACCAGCTCCATACAGTATGAAAACGATGACCTGATGCGCGAGGTGCGCAATTGTGATGACTACGGTATAGCATGCTGTGTGAGCTATCAGGCCATAGGCCGTCAGATCCAGTTCTTCGGAGCGCGTGCGAATCTGGCCAAGGCTCTGCTGCTTGCAATAAACGGCGGCAGATGTGAAAATACCGGCACAGTGATGATTGAGGGCATTCCGGTGCTGACGTCCGACGAACTGCACTTTGAAGAAGTGATGGCCAACTACAAAAAGGTGCTGACCGAAGTGGCCCGTGTGTATAATGAAGCGATGAACATCATACATTATATGCATGACAAATACTACTACGAGAAAGCCCAGATGGCTTTCGTCGATACCAACCCCCGTATCAATCTCGCTTACGGTGTGGCAGGATTGTCCATCGCTATAGATTCGCTGTCGGCAATCAAGAATGCTAAAGTCAAGGCGCGCCGCAATGAGATCGGCCTGACTGAAAGTTTTGATATCGAGGGCGAATTTCCTTGTTTCGGCAACAATGACGACCGTGTTGATCATCTTGGCGTGGACCTGGTGTATTATTTCAGCGAGGAACTGAAAAAATTGCCGGTATATAAAGATGCCCGTCCGACATTGTCGCTTCTTACCATCACATCCAATGTGATGTATGGCAAAAAAACCGGCGCTACGCCCGACGGCCGCGCCAAGGGAGTGCCGTTCGCTCCCGGAGCCAATCCCATGCACGGTAGAGACAAGAAAGGCGCTATTGCTTCTCTTAGCTCGGTAGCCAAACTCCGCTACCGCGATTCACAGGACGGCATATCCAATACGTTCAGCATAATTCCGAAATCTCTCGGTCCCACGGACGCCGAGAGGGTGGAAAATCTGGTGACCATGATGGACGGATACTTCACCAAGGGCGCGCATCATCTGAATGTCAATGTCCTTAACCGCGAAATGCTGCTTGACGCCATGGAACATCCAGAAAAATATCCTCAGCTCACCATAAGGGTGAGCGGCTATGCCGTGAATTTCGTGAAACTGAGCCGTGAGCATCAGCTGGAGGTTATCAGCCGTTCGTTCCACGAGAGCATGTAAGCCGACAGATGATCAACGTACACTCCTATGAAAGTATGGGAACATTCGACGGGCCGGGTCTCCGGCTCGTCGTTTTCCTGCAGGGATGTCCTTTTCGTTGCCTTTATTGCGCAAACCCTGATACGATAAACCTACAGGGTGGGGTGCCCACCGTGACAGACGAAATCCTGTCTATGGCAATAGATCAGAAACCGTTTTTCGGTCGGCGCGGCGGAATCACGTTCTCAGGCGGCGAGCCTACCCTACAGGCCGCCGAACTGTTGCCGCTGTTCAGGCGGCTTAAAGAAGCGGGCATACATATATGCCTGGATTCGAACGGTGCCATACGTACGCCTGCTGTCGACGAACTGCTCGGGCTTACGGATCTTGTGCTACTTGATGTAAAGCAGTTCAATCCTGCTGCTCATAAAGCTCTGACGGGGGTGTCCAATGCCAACACCCTTGCCACGGCCCGGTGGCTGCGTGACCATGGACGGCCTATGTGGCTTCGTTATGTTCTTGTGCCGGGAATCAGCGACAATCCGGCAGACATTGAAGCCCTTTGCCGGGAATTCGGAACGTATGAAAACATAGAGCGCGTTGAAATCCTTCCGTATCATACACTGGGGGTGCACAAATACGCCGCCATGGGCCTGGATTATAAACTGAAAGACATTCCTAAAAACACCCCGGAGCAACTTGATATGGCCCGTGCGTTATTTTCCCGATATTTCTCCGATGTGATTGTCAACTGAGATAATATTAATAAAATAGGTTAATGATGTCGCGGACATTGTGAAATGTTAGTATCTTTGGAGCATCTCTGACGGTAATGTGTATATTTGGCAGTGCACTGCTGCCGGCGGAGGTTAGCAAGGTTTGATTAACCCACATTAGAGTATGAAAGGAATTGTGTTGGCCGGTGGATCCGGAACCCGCTTGTATCCGATAACAAAAGGCGTGTCAAAGCAGTTGCTGCCTATATATGACAAGCCTATGATATATTATCCTATTTCGGTGCTGATGCTCGCCGGCATAAGGGATATACTTGTTATCACCACACCTCATGATCTGCCATCTTTCCGGCGTCTGCTCGGCGATGGCTCTGATTTTGGAGTAAGGCTTGAATATGCGGTCCAGCCATCGCCTGACGGTCTGGCTCAGGCATTTATTATAGGCGATGAATTTATCGGTGACGATGCGGTGTGTCTGGTGCTGGGTGACAATATTTTTCACGGCAGCTATTTCGTGCCGAAACTGACCCAAGCCGTACGTGATGCCGAGGACAACGACAATGCTACCATCTTCGGATACTGGGTCAATGATCCGGAAAGGTACGGTGTGGCTGAGTTTGATGCGGAAGGAAACTGTGTGTCTCTTGAGGAAAAGCCGAGCAAGCCTAAATCCCATTATGCTGTGGTAGGGTTGTATTTCTATCCTAATTCTGTGGTGAAGAAAGCAAAGGAAATAAAGCCTTCGGCAAGGGGCGAACTGGAGATAACGACATTGAACCAGGCATATCTCGATGAGCAGAAGCTGAAAATACAGCTGCTGGGCCGTGGATTCGCGTGGCTCGATACAGGGACTCACGACTCTCTGGCAGAGGCGTCCATTTATGTGGAGGTCCTTGAGAAAAGGCAGGGCCTGAAGATTGGCTGTCTGGAAGGAATAGCCTACCGCAAAGGCTGGATTTCCAGAGACCGTATCATCGGGCTGGCGCAGCCAATGATCAGAAATGATTATGGTAAATACCTGATAAAGGTAGTGGAGGAAATCGATAGCGCCGGTTTTCAGAATCTGTATGAATAGCTGATTTATATTATAAACGATGATGGGTAAAAGAAATATATTGATTACAGGAGGTGCCGGATTCATCGGCAATCACGTGGTCCGCCTTTTTGTGAATAAATATCCGGAGTACAGAATTGTGAATCTTGACAAACTTACGTATGCCGGCAATCTGGAGAATCTCAAAGATGTGGAGGATGCGCCGAACTATGACTTTGTCAGGGCTGATATTGTCGATTTGGACGATATGCGGCGTATATTCCGAGTGTATGACATTGACGGTGTAATACATCTGGCTGCCGAGAGCCACGTAGACCGTTCGATTGCCGATCCGTTTGTGTTTGCGCGTACGAACGTATTGGGCACTTTGTCGCTGCTGCAGGCTGCCAAGGAGCACTGGGAGTCACGTCCAGAGGGCTACGGCGGTAAGCTGTTTTATCATATTTCCACGGATGAGGTCTATGGCGCCTTGTCGTTTGCTTCCGGCCGCACCGAGTCGCCTTATGGTGACGAGCTGTTTGTGGAAACGACAAAATATGATCCGCACAGCCCATATTCCGCATCGAAAGCGTCCAGCGATCATTTTGTTAGGTCGTATCATGACACATACGGGATGCCGACTCTGATTACCAACTGTTCCAACAATTATGGGCCATATCAGTTTCCCGAGAAGCTCATACCGCTGTTTATCAATAATATCCGTCATGGTAAGCCACTTCCGGTTTATGGCCGTGGGGAGAATGTACGTGACTGGCTGTTTGTCGAAGACCATGCCCGTGCCATTGATTTGATTTTTCATAAAGGCAACCCCTCAGAGACATACAACATAGGAGGATTCAACGAGTGGAAAAACATAGATCTGGTAAAGGTGGTGATCCGCACGGTGGACCGTCTGCTCGGAAATCCCGAAGGACATAGCGACAGTCTGATCACTTATGTGACAGATCGTAAGGGGCATGATCTGCGATATGCCATAGACTCGTCTAAACTCAAGCGTGAGCTTGGATGGGAGCCCTCGCTACAGTTTGAGGAGGGGATAGAAAAAACGGTCCGTTGGTATCTTGACAATCAGGAATGGATGGACAAGATCACTTCCGGAGAATATGAAAAGTATTATGAAACTATGTATGGCAACCGCTGAAGCGTGTGTTGCCGGACTTTTTGGAGGGTGCGCGTTGTGATTACTGAAATTTTTCCGTAAATTTGCGCCGTTAAAAAGACTATAATTTAAGTAATCACGCAATTAATTGATTATGAAAGCATTCGTATTTCCTGGCCAGGGTGCTCAGTTTGTGGGCATGGGTAAGGATCTGTATGACAACAACGAAGAGGCCCGTGCGCTCTTTGAAAAAGCAAATGAAATTCTCGGTTTCCGTATCACTGACCTGATGTTTGAGGGTACTCCTGAAGACCTTAAGCAGACCAAGGTGACACAGCCGGCCATTTTCCTGCATTCGGTTATTCTGGCCAAGGCTCTGGGTGAGGAGTTTAAGCCCGACATGGTTGCCGGACATTCGCTTGGCGAATTTTCCGCATTGGTAGCTGCCGGAGCGCTGAATTTTGAAGATGGTCTGAAGCTTGTTTCGGCCCGTGCGCAGGCAATGCAGAAAGCATGTGAGAGCAATCCCTCCACCATGGCGGCTATTCTCGCTCTTCCCGATGAGGTGGTTGAAGAAGCATGTGCAGGAATTGAAGGTGTGGTTGTGTGCGCCAACTATAACTGCCCCGGACAGCTTGTGATCTCTGGCGAGGTCGCTGCAATTGATGCCGCATGTGAGAAACTGCTTGCTGCAGGAGCCAAGAGGGCGCTCAAATTACCTGTGGGCGGCGGTTTCCATTCTCCCTGTATGGAGCCTGCCCGTGCCGAGTTGGCAGCTGCTATCGAAGTGACTGAATTCCACACACCCGTCTGCCCCGTATATCAGAATGTAGACGCTCGTCCACACACTGATCCGGCAGAAATCAAGGCTAACCTGGTGGCACAGCTTACGGCTCCGGTACGTTGGACTCAGACAGTCAAAAACATGATTTCCGACGGCGCTACTGAATTCGTTGAGGTAGGACCCGGCAAGGTGCTTCAGGGGCTTGTTCTCAAAATAGACCGTTCGGTGGCCGTCAGCGGCCATCAGTAAATGACGGAGCGACCATATCCCACTTTTGCATCATCTCCAGATCATACTGAGTGAAGCCGGCGCGGATCAGATTGACGGATCTGTTGCGGTCGTTCAGAAATTGCCTGTGTGTCACAGGTTCGAATTTGCCTGAGGTAATGGCCGACTGAGGTTTGAGTCTCGGAGTAGCGATATCGGCCATGTCGAGTAAAGTGTGGGAGAACGATTCGCTTGACGATATTTCATCATGGCGTGCGGCGTGTGCCGCGCGCCATTTTTGTGGTTTTATGTTACGGTATTCTTCGTTGGCCCAAAGGATTAACGGCACATGCAACTGTGTGAATGTCGGCGACGGAGAGGCATGGAGGAAGCGTAGTCGTCCGTCATCGAATATATCTTCGCCATGATCGCTTGTGTATAGCATGGCTCCGGGGCATCCGATAGTGTCGAGCCGTTGGATCAGTTGATACAGCAGACGGTCTGTGTGGCGTATCGTATTGTCGTAGGCATTGATCAGCTGGGTGCGGTTTGCCGGGGACGCATCGGCGGTCTTATCAGGGAGAAAAAACACGTCGCTGCGGTTATATCTGTCGTTGTAATTGAAATGAGAACCGTAGAGATGCAGCACTATCAGCACTTTCTGGTCCGGGATGGAAACGAGCAGCGAGTCCAAGTATGGCAGAATATCAAGGTCAGTAATGTTTTGTCCGTTGGCTGTTGCGTGTTGTTCCCTGATGAATATGGTGGTGTCGGCTTCTTCTCCGAAAAAGTCTATGAAGGATCTGTTGCGTGATTGCATGGACAGAAAAGCCGTATGGAATCCGGCTTCTTTAAATGCCGTGATGATGGATTTGCTCACGTATATTGAGTCATTGTATTCATCGGCTTCGATTGTGCTCAGAAGCATTGGCACGGATTTATGGGTAGTGTTGGATTCAGACAGGACCTTTTCATATGCCACAAGAGAGTCTACTGTGTTGAGCAGGGGGGTGGTGAAGCGGTCATATCCGAAAATCTGATAATTGTCAGCGCGCGATGTCTCTCCGACCACGGCGACGTAGATTTCTCTTGTTTTGTCGGGCGGGGTGTTGGATACATTGAATGTATATTCACTGGACGTAGCGGCATAATTGTCGGTGCGTATTTTTCTGTGGACGGCTTCCTGCAGATTGAACAGTGCGTTCACTGGAAATATATCGTATTCCGCTTTATAATGAGGTATGAGGGAATATGATATGGCCATGGCTGCTGCTCCTGCCACCGCTGCTCCCAGTCCTGTTATGCGTGCGAAATGGCGCTGTCGGTGTGAGGTTCTGATTCCTCTTGTCCAGAAAATAATTCCAGCAGTTAGAACCGGCAGATACATTATCATAACGATTATGACTGCATTGGCGAGATTGCCGAGCAGTTCCATGGCTTCGGAGCTGTTGGTGGTAGCTACGTTCAGAAACATATCCACGGCGATTACAGAGCCGTCGGCGTAAAGATACAGAAGTACGATCTGAAACGCGGCAATCACGGTCAGTGGCAGGGATAGGACGATGTTGCGTCCGATGTTTCCGCTCCATGACATGAGCAGCAGATATATACCGGCCGGCAGCAGTATGTTTGCGGCTGCTGCTACCGGGGGCAGCTGGCCGGCCGCCGACAGGGCAACATTGGGGACGGCAAGCATCAAAGCTTGCGCCCAAATCAGAATGCCTGAAAATGTCTGTTGGTTAAAACGCTTCATTGATACTGAATATTAATCCGCTTTCGCCACGGCCGAAACCATAGTCAAGACGCACGTTGATGCGTTTTTTGAACTCCCAGCGGTAGCCGATGCCGAAGTTATATAGAATTTGTCCTCGAAATATCCCGTTGACTTTCGGAAATACCTCACCTATGCCGCCCCATATCACAAGTCCGTTTCTGCGCCAGATATGTTGCCGCAGTTCCACAGTCACGTCGGCCGAGCATTTGTCGTTATAGCGCCCTTCCCAATATCCGCGCATGGTGTAGCTGCCGCCGAATTTAGACATCAGGCCCCATGGGGTGTTGCCGTAGGTCAGACGGGTGTGTACGCGTGATGCCAGAATGGCGCCTTTCCATAGTTTCTGATATTGACACAAGGTGATTTCGGTGAGTGAAAAGGCATATTTATTGCCGATAAATCGCGGGGCGAAAATCTGGTCCATACGCAGATACAGACCACTGTAGGCATTGAACGGATTGTCGCGTGTGTCATATACGAGCGATGCGCCTATTCCGTCGGTAAAAGTGCGTGACTCCTGTCCTTCCCACAGTTCCGGACGGGTGATCTCTTTTCCGTTCAGAAAATCAAGCAGCAGTCTCGGACCTGCATACAGGTCCGGCGCTATACGAAACAGCAGCGAGAGGTCGGCGTTGGCATGCCAACGCTTGTAGCGGGTCTCGTTGGCGTTGTTGCTGTTCATTTTATATCCTATCCCCCAGAATTTGTCGGGAGCCGATTCAAATGAGAAATCGTATGTGAACTCTTTTCCTCTACGTCCGAAAATATTGTTGCCTCTCACGCCGACTTTGTAATAGCCGTTGATGGAGACGTCACCGTAAATATTCAGCTGGCTTGGCGGGGTGATGGTGTCGTTAAGATCTTTGCGGAACACACCGGCGGCAACAATACCTATGCCGAGTTTTGTATCGGATGTATAATATGGTCCGCCGATTATGCTGAAATCAAATTTTTTAGCCGGGCGTGGCTTGTTGGCCGATCCGATATAGTCGGCTATGATCTGTACGAGGTCACGTTTGGTCGATTTGGGTTTGATACGGGGTTTGTAGGTCAGCGTTGTGTCGGGCAGAGCAGGCGATATCGAGTCATTTGCATGGCAGATAACCGCTGATAGGATGAATAATATGACAAACAGACATGAGCGCACGGAAAAAATAGGCTGAAAACGTGAAGTGTGTGAATTAAATAAGCAATGAGAATTCCTGAGTCGGAGTTCTCATTGCCTATATAACAAGTTTTTGCAGTCTAAAGTTTGGAAGTGAATCGCTCAGGCAGGCTGTCAGGGTACAGAGATGTGGATTTTTGCGGATGATGTATTGCCGCTTATGCCGTGAATTTTTACGTATGCGGCATAATGTCCGGCAGGAACCGTGCGTGAGCCGTTGTTGTCGGTCAGGTTCCAGACGGCAGTGTTGCCTTCTGAGGTAATTCTGGCAACCGGTATGCCGGAATGATTTTCTATGATGACCACCGCTTCTGCATCGCTTTCCAGTTCATGTACAATCGAGAAACGGATTTCTTCGGTACTCTCTTCGTCTATGTGAAGTTCGGATTCCGGGCGTGTTTCTATCCTGAACGACAGATTGGCATCGGTCTGCTGCTGGAGATTGTCTGTGACAGTGAGCGTTAGCTCGTGATTGCCGTTAGGCAGATTTTCCAGATCCATCACAAGAGTATATTCTCCCGGAGAGGTGCTGTTGATCATATATTGGGGGGTGCCGGTCACGTTTCCGTTATGTGTGAGCCGCAGACAGTTGCCGAACTGAGATGAAGTCCTTAATCCTGCCGGAGCGGAAATCGTGGCATGGATGCGCACGCTTTTATCGTGTATGGCCGAGCCGTCATATTCCGGCGAATTGATATGGAATACAGTGATGGCGGGTGCCGGATAATCTCCGGTTTCTCCCGGTGTATCGGTCATTGTCGCTCCTGTGAGTGATCCGGCTGCTCGTATTTTGTTGTCGGAGGTGTAAGCATACATTGTGATCCTGTTGCTCTCTCCGGGTCTGATGGAATTCGGAATGAAGCCGGTGACCGAGAAGCGTCCGTTTCTGACTTCTCCTGTCAGTTCCGTGAGTTGCTCGTGGTCCATTTCTATCTCGGCAATGGTCGACACTGTCGGACTTGATGAATTCGGGGCTGTATTTACGGCTATGAACGGGTGATCGTATACGGCTATCTTGATTATGCCGTTAAACGAGCCATCAACGTTTCCGTTATAGTCGTTGATTGTGCCTGATAATGTATTTGATGATGCGGGGAATAATGTGGCGGCTGCGGCATCGTTGCCATTGACCGCATCGACCGATATGGTCCGGCTGGCCGTGTATAGCGGCAATGCCGGATCGCCGAAGAAGTTGTAGCACATAGTGTTGCACATCATCGGTTTGTTGTTGGCCAGCAGCATCGCATTATGGGAGTCGAGATATATGTTGCCGAGCATGGTGCCGTCGGCTGCCGCATAAAGGTCTTTTGTGAACTGTTGGCCGAATGCCGTGTTTCTGTTCTGGTAGACCTGGCGGCCGGCACCGACCATTACTATCGGTCCGCCGTTGCTCTTGAACAGCATTGCCGCGCTGAGGTTGAGCTTCTGGACGTCGAACGACACGAAATGACACGTTCCGAAAAAGGCTACCGGATAGAGACCCGGATGGCTGATGCCGCGTTCGGTTTCCGTGTTCCAGAATTCTCCGAGTTGTTTGTTGCTGCCATGCCCGAAGTATGTCATGAAGCCCACGCCCAGCTGCCTGGCTTGTGTGATCAGGCTGTTTATACGGCTTATGTCGGAGGATACCGTGCCATACAGGTCGGTACCGGTCGTGCCATACATGTTTTGCGCTGCGCGTATGGAGGTGAGACGCGGCCCGTAGGCTTCAGCTGCCAGTTTGAGCATGGATTCGGTATCGGCCATGTGCATGTCCTCTTTACGGGTGGCGTAGCCTGACATGAACAGGGCTCTGTTGGGGGCGGCGACTGTAGGCGGATTGTCAAGGTAGTCGGCCGCTTTTATGTTGTAGTTGACCGCTTCTGTGATAGATTCGAAAGGCAGGCGTCCGACGGCAATGGTCATCGGCTGACTCATGATCTTGAAAAACGGGTTGGCAAAGGCGTTGGCGTTTTCTGCCAATGGACCGAGTTTCCCGAAATATGCGTCGCAGCAGAATGCTCGGGTTACATCATAGTTGCCGTATGAATCTGGACCGGATCCAGCTCCGCCGGATCCTAAGTCTTCATTCTGTGCGGTGATCAGATTGGATCCGTCGTTAGTGAGACGGGTATGATTGAAGTTTGTGCCGCTACCGTAAAGAAGCAGGAATTTAAGTTTGCCCGGAGTCCGGTCGTCCAGCAGTTTCAGGAACCGGCGCACTGCCATGGGGTGATTGTTGCCGGAGGAGAATTCATTGAAAATATCTTCCTGCATTATGACGGCGACATCAAGTCCCTGACGTGATATGTGGATTTCGGCCAGTTCTTTGGCGCAGTCGGCGAAGAGAGGAGTGGTGACAATCACCATGTCCGGCGTCTGCATGGCGTGAAGATTCTGAGCCGGAACAGGCGCTTTTACCACATGCGGTTCTGGAAACGTGGCTATGGGGTTGAATGCGATCAGACGTATGGCGTCCGATGTCCTTCCGAATGCGCCGATGGTTCCGTTGAGTTCGTGGGATACCACCCGGTGGATATTGTCGACATTCCACACCATTGTTTCCGGTTCGATTCCCGACAAAGAGAAATGTTCATCTTCTCTGACATCGAAAAATATCATCTGACGGCTGCTGTCGCCTGTCAGATCGTTTTGCCGCTCATATCTGAAAGCCCACGAGTCAATGGCTGCGAATGAGATGTAGCGTTTGATATTGCCTGGAAACGATGCTTGGAAAGTGTAGGTGGCGTCGTCGGTTGACGGAAGGCTGACTGCCGCCACTTTGGAGAAGACTCTGAATGCGTCGTATGTGCCGGCTTTGGACGCTGTCTGGCCCGGGTTGTATGTGATCGAGGACGCTATGGACGGATCGGAGAATGTCAGGGTCAGATAATTGTTGGATGTGGTGCTGTGTATGCCGCCGCGGTAATCGACAGACGCTGCGGTCGATGCCGGCTTGGTGATATTGATTGAGTATACAGTCGGGTCGGCTCCGATCAGGTTTAGTCCGAGAAAACTGTTACCTCCTTCTGCCGGAAGGGTGAGATCCTCTTCAAGATATGTGATGCTCTGGTGTGTGGTCCTGACTTCGGCAGTCGGTTGCGACAGGGCAGGGGCAGATATGGAGGAAATGCCTGCCGGAGCAAGCGGAGATGTGTCGCTTAGAAAATATGTCGCTCCTGAGCTGTATGTGTTCCGTTTGCGTTGAATGAATGGTGAAAGCGTGTTTTCAGGAACAGAATATGTAAACACGTCGGTCGATTCAAGATAACACAACAACTTGTCGCCGACATGAATGGATGAGACTTCGGGAAGATCGTCAGGAGCCGTATCTGTGTTATGGTCCATAAGTTGAGCCGCCCCATATCCGTAGACATGCACGTTTTTCGGGTTACTGAAGCCAAGCTCGCGAAGGCGTTCGTGTGAAAGCTGATATATGCCTTCTTCATCTATATGGATTTTAATCCATAAGCCGGAACTGAGTGATGAGGAGCGGACAGGGGAGAGGGTAGGGGACACATCATTGTTGACTGCGGCTGCTGTGGCGAAAGCCGTTGCCACAGCCATGGCTGATGATACGATTGCTTGCAGTTTGTTCATCGTTGTGTGTGATGTGGCATGTGTTACTTTATATTGAAAGATAAGGCCATTGAGTTGTCAAGATACAGTTCCACGTGAGAGTCTATTGTTGCCGGGTTCGCCTTAAAGGATTCAAGCGGCATGGCTATTATATCTCCGGTTTTTAGAGTGACTATTTTGCTCGCTTCTGCAATAAAACTGTCGAATCCGAAATCTGCCATGTCGTACATGGTGCCGTTGATATTCATAATGTTTTCTGTCAGCGGCATCCAGTCTCCGGCAATGGCAGCTCCGTCCATGCACTGGCTCCACTGTGGGGCCTGCGGGCTTGAACAGGATGGAAGCCACAGCAGGGTTCTGGCATCATAATAACGAGATGCGAATTTTGGCTGTATACACTTGCCCAGCCTGCTTATGCGCACGGCCAGCGCTACGGACCACTGCCAGTTATCACCGAAATCAGGCACGAACCATGGCTGACGGTTGCGTGCCATAGCGGAATCTACTATGGTGTGAAATCCTGCCGGTGATGTGTCTTTGATTATAGTTTTCAGTTTTCGTTGCGTTTTTGTTGCTCCAGACGGTTATACATCAGTGCAAGGTGTGAGTAAATCGAAGTGTCCTGAATCACGATTCCTTGGCGTGCGCGCAATCTCAGAGGTGAAAAGTTCCACAATGCCTTCACTCCGGCGTTGACCGCTGCATCGGCTGCTGCCTGGGCCTGGTCCGGCGGGACTGTTATGATTCCTATTTTCGCACCAAGCCGCGACACCGTTTTCTGCATGGCTTCAATGTGATATACCGGAATCCGGTCCGACATATGTGCTCCTATCTTGTCCGGATCTATATCGAATCCGGCTACTATGTTAAGTCCGTAGCGTGTGAGACCGGAATCCTGAATAAGAGCGGCGCCAAGACTTCCTACTCCGATTATTACAGCCGGGTGCTGTCTTTCGAATTCCAGAAAATCCTTAAGCGTGTTCTCCAGCTCCACCACATCATAACCAATGCGCGTTTTCCCTCTGATATTCAGAAATGACAGGTCCTTTGCTATTTGAGAAGAGTCTACGTTCAAATGCTTTGAGATCTGAGTAGACGATACATTCTCTACTCCCTGCGCACGCAACTGGCACACGTATGCCAGATACCATGGCAGGCGTTGAAGCGTGGGTTCCGGCAGAAGATCACGTATGACGGATGTCTGACCCGTTTTAGTGTCGTTACTCATAAATCGGATTTATGTCAATTTGGCTCTGTGTTGTATGAATATGCAAAGATAGGGAGAATCCATGAGATTATTCAACTGTTTTGCCAATAAAGTGATATTTCGATCAGTTCATTAAAATAGCATAAAAATATAGAAGGATAATGGGATTTTTCTAAATTTGTACGAACCATTCACTATTATCATGTCTCGAATTGCAAAAATTCTCATGTGTTTCTCCAGTGTGGCGATTACTGCCGCCGCAACAGGGCAAGATTTATCCGGACGTCCTAATATTCTATTGTTTATGGTTGATGATATGGGATGGCAGGATACATCCGTGAAATTCACACCGCAGCGCACCGATAACAATTGTAAATATACAACACTGCATATGGAACGGCTTGCAGGAAGCGGCATGGTATTTACTCAGGCTTACGCATGTGCTATCAGCTCTCCCTCACGATGCAGCATGCTCACCGGTGTAAACGCGGCGCGTCATGGAGTCACAAACTGGACACTTCATCGCGACAAAGCTGAGGATGGGCTGTGTGACTCCATTGTTATGCCGTCATGGAATTATAATGGAATAAGCCGAGTCCCGGGTATAAATAATACATTTGTTGGCCCTTCTTTTGTGCAGGAACTTAAAGATAACGGGTACCATACCATACATGTGGGAAAGGCTCATTTCGGAGCATTCGATACTCCGGGAGAAGATCCTCATCACTGGGGATTTGAAGTGAATGTAGCCGGTACTGCCGCAGGTGGACTCGCCACATATCTCAGCGAGTATAATTACGGTCATGACAAATCTGGAAATAAACTTGCTGCAAATGCTATTGAAGACCTTGAAAAGTATTGGGGAACCGGGACTTTTGCCACTGAGGCTTTGACGCATGAGGCCATCAAGGCTCTTGACAAGGCGAAAAAATACAATCAGCCATGGTTTCTTTATATGTCACACTATGCAGTGCATGTGCCTGTCGACCGTGACCCGCGATTTTTTCAAAAACATCTTGATCGCGGTCTTTCGGCAAAAGAAGCTGCATACGTATCATTGATAGAAGGTGTGGACAAAAGTCTGGGTGACTTGCTGGACTGGGTGGATGAGAACGGATGTGCGGACAACACTATAATTATATTTATGAGTGATAACGGAGGGCTGGCCGCTTCTTCGGAGTGGAGGGGTGGGGAACTTCATACTCAGAATGCCCCGTTGCGTTCAGGAAAAGGCTCGTTGTTGGAGGGTGGCATACGTGAACCTATGATTGTGAGGTGGCCTGGACGCACTTCTCCTGGGGCTGTCTGCGGCCAGTATGTAATGATCGAGGACTTTTATCCGTCTATTCTTGATATGGCAGGTATTGATTCGGATAAATCGGGACATTATGGCCACACGATTGACGGAATAAGTTTCGTTCCGTTGATTGACGGGACCGGTGACCCCTCGTCAGACCGTGCTTTGATTTGGAATTATCCGCATATATGGGGGCTTGCCGGACCAGGCATTGATCTTAACTGTGCCATCCGCAAAAATCAGTGGAAGTTGATCTACAATTATGTGACCCAGACCAAAGAACTTTATAATATAGAGACAGATATAAGCGAGAGCCGTGATATGGCGGCGGAATTACCGGACATAGTGAAAGCTCTGTCAGATGAACTCGGCAACAGGCTGCGTGAGTCCGGAGCGATGCGCCCTTCGGTAAAATCAACCGGCAGACCTTGTCCGTGGCCGGACGAAGTATGACGGTGAGTTCTTTTTGGGGTTGCATTTGATATGGTAATGTTAAAGAGGGGTGCCTGACAGGCACCCCTCTTTAATTGTGTTTATGCTAATCTGGTTAGGGTTATTTGCGGATGAATGCTTTGGATGTCTTGTTGCCTTGACGGACAATGTAGATTCCGGGCACAAGGTCGGATGCTCCGACTTTTACTCCCTGCATGTTAAAGTATTCGTAAGAGTCGTTTTCGCCGTCGATTGTCAGATCTGTTATGGCTGAACGTTCCGAGAACTCGGCTTCAATCGTCATGTCGCCTGCCACGGTCACCATGGTGATGTAGCAAGTGCCGGTAGAGTTGGGCCATTCTTTCACGTAGTCGGTTACATCTGTGGACGTTTCGCCATCGGAGAGGATGGCCGAAACCAGATCTTCGCCTTCTGCGGGCATGAAGAACAGGTACAGGTCGCTGCCGTATGGGATGGCGTCTCCGTCATTGTAACGGGAACCGGCGGGAGTCTCCAGAGTATCTTCATCGATAGACGACCATGCTTCTACTGTGCCTTTGCCTTTGATTGCGGCGTGATAGGTATATTGTATGGTCTGGAACTTGACAGCGATTGATGTGGCTTCAGTGATCTTGACCGTGCAGCTGTTGTCTGTAAGCTCGGCTGCAGTGCCGTTTATTTCTACGGCCTGCACCTGCATGCCTGCGTCGGCAATGGCGGTAACGGTTAGTACTGATTCGGGAGATACAGCCTGTCCGCTTACGATCTCTTCATCGTTGACCATGAAAGTTGCGCTGCCGCCTTCGGAAACGCTGTAAGTGACATTATAGCCGAAATGAGCAGTGAAAGTTTCATCTGTTTCTCCGGTGTAGGTATATACGGTTTCCGCAGATATAACTTCGTTAGCGGCATTCGTCCAGTTGATGAAGCCGGCACCTTCTGCAGGAGTGGCTTCAACGGTCACCGCCTTCTGGGCAGTTGTCACAGTGTTGCTCTCTGATACGGGATCGGTGATGGCCACTGAGCCGAGAGTGTCATTGTTGCTTGCCACAGTGATTGTGCGTGCCTGTTCGTAGTCGTTGCTCTGAATCTGGATTGAGAAGTCGAAACAAGCCTTGCCCTGTTCGGTGCCGACATCGTTAAGCGGGGCACAGGGGTTGACATTGCTCCATGCCAGACGGAAGCGTGCGCGATATACGCCGGGGGCGAGATCAGAGGGGATCGTGAACGATGGCAGACCACCGTTGACAACGTTCTTATGCGAGGAACTTTGTTTTTCACCAAGGCTGTTGTACCAAGTGGTATTGCCGTCGACGCTGTAGCAGTTGAATGTCACAAGATCGCCGTTGGCTATGGCTTTGGTTTCGTCAACGTCAAATTCGCCGTCGCGGCCATAGTCTATATAGAAATAGGAGTGCTGCCATTCGCCGGCACCTTCTGTCACATTCACGGTGACGGTGTTGCCCGCCATTGTGGTGAACACTGTGCTGGTGCGGTCGGTGAATCCTTTGCCGGCGCCATTGCCTTGTACAGACTGCTGGTTGCCTTCGTTGTCGGATATCACAAGAGTGGTGACATATCGGCCCGTACCGGGTGTGCCTGTCGGTATGCAGTATTCCACAGGTGCGTAAGGATCGCGTTCAAACGATGCGCTTACCGTCACATCTTCGTTCACTACGAAAGTGTAGTCGTCGATAGGTGTGCCGTTCACAAGCACTTCTTTCAGGATATAGTTGTAGGCCGGTGTAGCTACAACCGTAAGGGATGTGCCGCCTTGCACCTTGCGGCCGGAGACCATCTTGTTCTCGCCGTCGAATACTTCGAGGGTGCCATAGGCGGGATCGGGAGTGGTGATGGTGAGAGTGTAGCCGGGAGCGTTTTCGGGGAAGCCGACAAGTGTGGCCGTATGTCCGTTGCCTGAAATATCAGTAACGGAAAGACCGTTTATTTCTGCGAAGTCGTAGGCTGCTATTACGTTTTTGCCGGTAAGAGGAGCATTGGCTGATGCGTCTGCCGTAACATCGGATGCGGAAAGAGCGTCGCGATATATGCGCACATCGTCGATCTGGCCTTTCACAAATGCAGTGAGGTCTTCCGGAGAAAACTTCTGATTGTCGGCCATTATATAGTTTGCGCCGACAAGAATATCTGCGTATGAGGGGATTGCTGAGTTGCTGCTTACGGTTGGCGGCTGAGGTGTGGCTACACCGTCAACATAGAATGCGGAGGATGTGCCTGAATAAACCCAGCACAGGTGATGCCATTCGTCGGTCGATATGTGCTTGCCTGCGTTGTGGTGCTTGGCGTTCCATGAACTGCCCGGATAGTTGAAGCTTACAGATGTGTTGGCCGGTACTGTATATATGGCCCAGCCGGACACATCGTTGTTATTGCGGTTAGCGTAGTTTCTTACACGGTTGGAAATGAGGGTCTGTGTGTCCTGTTGGGTGAGTTTGGCACGGAGTGACACGGTTATTGTCCCGCCGGCAGGGATGTTGAAATCCTCGGAATTGGGGATCATCATGTACCGTTTTCCATCAAGATTGAGGGTGCCGTCGTACACGGGATCCTGAGAGGGCTTGTCGGCTCCGTCGGTAAGCCAGTCAAGGGTAAACTTCATGAAATAAAGGCGGAATCCGTCTTCTCCGGGGATGTTGCTGTCCCATTTGCCTTCTTCCACGAAGCAGCCTATGCTTCCGTCGGGAAGAACTGTCAGTGAGGAATATGCCGAGTAGTTGTCGATGAGCTTTTTGCATACCGGCCATGTCTCGCCTTCGTCGTATGACAGGTAGATGGATACGTCACGACGGGTCGATGAGTTTGCGGGAAGAGAATGCAGCATGCGTGTCTGGCCGTCGGCCGAAGGATAGACGATGATGTCGCCGTTGCAATCAGGCTCAATGAGATCGCTGACTTTGGTGGCTGCAGACCATGTGACGCCGCCGTCGGTCGATTTGGAGAAACGGCGCTGACCGGGGGTGCGGATGCTCATGATGAGAGTGCCGTCGGATGTTTCCACCAACTTGGATTCATTGCCGTTGCCTGCGGCAGGAATTCTGGTCGGTGCGTTCAGCACTTGCCATGTCTCGCCGCCGTCGTCGGAAGCGCATACATATTCATACACGTCTACCAATGCCCACTGAGAGCTCAGGCGGGTGTTTGCCACAAACATGATGCGTCCGGATTTGGTCTGAAGCATCTTGCCGGATGCGCAGAATGCTCCGTACCAGTTGCTCTGGTAGAGCTGGTCTGATATGTTTTTAGGCTCGGACCATGTGATGCCGTTGTCGGTGCTTTTTGATACATAGAATCCGGCTCTGTTTGTTTTGTTGGAAGCAAAGAAACCGTTGTCGCCGGAAAATACGGCCACAAGGTTGCCGGTGTTGCGGTCAAGAATCACGGCAGGATCTCCATATGTCTTGCCGTTGGCCGCATCGCCCTGTGCTATGGTTACGGCTTCAGACCATGTCTGTCCGCCGTCGGTGGAGCGTTTTGCCACCACGCTGATGGTGTTGGGCAGGTCGCTTAACGAGTTTCCGCGTTTGTCAGCGAGGGCCACAAGTGAGCCGTCGGCTGCTGTGACAAGAGCCGGAATACGATAGTATTTCGATCCGCTCTCGTTCATGTCGAACACAAGCACCTTGGTTGGAGCAGACGGATCGCGTTCAAACACAGCTCCGACAGAGGTCGGACCGGCCATGGTGAATGTGTTGCCTGAGATCGGTGTGCCGTTTACGGTGATGTGGCTTAGGGTATAGTCGGTGGCAGGGGTGGCCTCTACGGTTAGGAGTGTTCCGTCCTCCACGTTTACGCCGGATTCCAACTCTGTGGTGCCGTTATATACGGCTACGGTACCTGTGCCTGCTGCGGGGGCTTCTATCGTAAGCATGGATCCCGGCAGATATTCGCTGAACCCTACGAGAGTGGCAGTGTGTCCGTTGCCGGAAATGTCGGTTACGGCAAGACGGTCAATATCTTTGAAGTCATAGGCTGCTATCAGATTGGGTGTGGATGCGTCGACCACGGTGTTTATGTCGCCTGCTACTTCGCTGGCCGTCAAAGCCTGAGAGTAGAAACGCACATCAGTGATTTTGCCTTTCAGATAGGAATCACTCATTATATTGCAGGGATATGCTCCGGTATTATACCTGGCTCCTACAAGAATGTCGGTCTGCGGATTGATCGGATAGTTTTTTGTGTCGCTGTTGGTGCGGGTGTCTTTAAGTTCTCCGTTGAGATAAAGGCGCGATGTGCCGTTGGCTCCGTCATATACCCATGCCACATGAGTCCACTTCTGTGTGTTCAGGGTGTTACACCATACATGTCCGAGGTTGTTCCACGAGCCTTTGTTGAGGTTGACGTTGTTTGAAAACGATTGTGTGGAAGAATATCCGCCGAAGATGTCAAATCCGGTAGTGGAGCCGTTGCCGCCGCTTGATGTTGTGGACGGATGCCACCGGTTGCATATTATGCCTTGGTGTTTGCCATACTGGTCAATATATACTTTGGCTGTGACCGTCATCGTGCCTCCTGCTTCAATATCGAAGTCTGAAGAGTGGGCGATTGTCATGTAGCGTGATCCGTCCAGATCAAGATAGCCCGGGCCATTTGCCAGAGCAATTCCATCATCGGCATTGAGGGTCATGCCGGCGGCGGAAACATTACTGTTCCCGGCCAGAATTCCCATAAACGCCGCTACAAAACACTTTACTGTAATTTTGTTCATTGGCTTTAAAAAGATTTAAGATTAAGTTAGATAATAAAATTATTTGCAAAAGTAGTCAAAAATTCCATTAAAGTTTATTGCTCATTGTTAAAAATAATTGAGGGTTTGAATATCGTGCGGGATTTTGTAAATTTGCAAAAAAATAAACCGAATCATATTCCAAATGACTAAAAGATTTCTTTTTGCCGGATTCTGCTCCGTGGTTTCCGGATTGTCGGCATTGGCATGCACAAGCCTGATCGCGACCAAAGGCGCTACCGCCGATGGCTCAGTGATGATAACGTATGCTGCAGACAGCCATACACTTTACGGCGATATGCCGTCGACTCCGGCCATGGACCATAAACCCGGCGCGATGCGCGATGTGGTGGATTGGGATTCAGGCCGTTTTCTCGGACGTATTCCACAGCCGTCGCATACATACGCTACCATAGGACACATAAACTCCCAAGGTGTGGCTATCGCCGAGAGCACATGGGGCGGCCGTCATGAATTGCTTGACACGGCCGGAATCATCGATTACGGTTCGTTGATCTATATAGCGCTCGAGCGTTCGGCTTCGGCACGCGAAGCGATTAAAGTCATGACTGATCTGGTGGCAGAATACGGATATGCCAGTGAGGGAGAGTCATTTTCTATCGCGGATGCCGATGAAGCGTGGATCATGGAGCTTATCGGCAAGGGCTCCGGTCGCAAGGGTGCCGTCTGGGTTGCCCGGCGTGTGCCCGACGGCTACATTTGCGGTCATGCCAATAACCCGCGCATACACCGTTTTCCGCTTGACGAGCCGGAAACTACCGTTTATTCTCCCGACGTGATTGATTTCGCACGTGAAATGGGTTATTATTCTGGCCCGGACTCTCTCTTCAGCTTTTCAAAAGCATATCAGATATATGACCATGGAGCATTGCGTGGCTGTGATGCCAGAGTATGGAGCTATTTCAATCGGTTTGCTCCCGCTGCGGCAGAAACGTCGTTGCCTTGGGCCATGTATGGCGAAGGCGATCCTATGCCTTTGTGGGTCAAGCCGGAAAAACCTGTCGCAGTGCGCGATATGCAGTGGATGATGCGTGACCATTATGAGGATACGCCCATGGACATGACCAAAGATGTCGGTGCCGGTCCGTTTGATGTGCCGTATCGCTGGCGTCCGATGAACTGGGAGGTTGATTCCGTGGAGTATTTCCATGAACGCGCGATTGCCACCCAGCAGACCGGATTCTCGTTTGTGGCACAGCTTTCCGACCGTGTCCCGGCGGCTATGCGAGGAACTTTGTGGTTTGGCTGTGACGACGCCAACACATGTGTCTATACTCCGGTGTATTCTTCGCAGACAACAGTGCCGCACTGTTATGAGGTGGGTAACGGCGATCTCTATAATATCAGCCGTACAGCGGCTTTCTGGGCATATAATATGGTCGCCAATCAGGCATATAACCGTTATTCGCAGATGATTCCCGACATCCGCCGTGTGCAGAATGAACTTGAGGATTCGATCCATGCCGCGAATGACGCCATGAAGACGACTCTTGCGGCTCTGCCGGAGAAAGAACAGGCGCGCAGACTGACTGAATTTTCTCACCGCTGGGGCAATGAGTCCACATCCCGTTTCTTTGCGCTTAATGATTTTCTCACTGTCAAGTTCCTTGATGGAAATATCAAAAAGCAGAATCCCGACGGATCGTTCAAGCGCACGGCCACCGGACTGCCCGAATCGCCGGAGTTCGGCGGTTACAACCAGCGTTATTTCCGGTCTATTGTCAATGAGCAGGGTGACCGTCTGCGGACCAGAAAACTAAACTGAACCAATAAATTTACAGAATTTTCCAAATGAGAACCGATAAAGAATTGGAAGGCGTGACATTGCTCGGCGCCGGTGCCACACAATATCCCACGGACTATTCCGCATCACTTCTGGAGTGGTTTCCCAACAAGCATCCGGAGAATGACTATCTTGTTTCCTTGGACTGCCCGGAATTTACGTCATTGTGTCCCAAGACCGGTCAGCCTGATTTCGGGCATATCGTCATAAATTATATTCCTGGCGAGAAAATGGTGGAAAGCAAAAGTCTGAAACTGTATCTGTTCGGTTTCCGCAATCACGGTGATTTCCATGAAGACTGCATCAACATCATCATGAAAGATCTGATCGCTCTGATGCAGCCCCGTTATATTGAAGTTGTCGGGCTGTTCACTCCACGTGGCGGCATATCCATACGTCCGTATGCCAATTGGGCCGATGCCGGTCATCAGGATCTTCTGCAGGCCCGTATTGCTGCCCGCATGAGTCAGTCATTTGTATAATAATTGCTTAATACTCTTCCACAATTATGGGAAAAGACACTTTGATAGTCCTGTCAGGGGGGATGGATTCCGTGACACTGCTGTATGATCATGCTCCGGACATAGCTTTGGCGGTGAATTTCATATATGGCTCCAACCACAATATGCGCGAACTGGAGTGTGCCCGTCTGCATTGCGGCAAACTCGGCATCGAGTTGCTGGAGATTCATCTGGATTTCATGGGCGAGTACTTTCACTCGTCGCTGCTGGAGGGCGCGGATGCGATTCCCGACGGCGACTACAGGGACGACAATATGCGCTCTACCGTGGTGCCTTTCCGCAACGGCATAATGCTGGCCACGGCTGCCGGAATAGCGGAAAGCCGCGGGCTTAAGGCCGTGATGCTTGCCAACCATGGCGGTGACCATGACATATATCCTGATTGCCGACCTGAGTTTGTCAAGGCAATGGGCGCCGCCATATCAGCAGGAACCTATGAGCATATTGCCCTGAAGGCTCCATACACACATCTGACCAAAACCCAGATTGCCGCCCGTGGCGCCCGTCTCGGTATTGACTATTCCACCACTTACTCCTGTTATAAAGGCGGAGAGCACCATTGCGGCACGTGCGGCACATGCCGCGAGCGCCGTGAAGCGTTGGCCGGCGCGGGAATAGCCGACTCTACAATCTATGAAGAGACCGCGGAAGCATCCGTATAAAATGAAAGTGCACATCTTCACAGACATGCACCTCCCTCATAACCAAAATTCAAGTATAATTATTGTTGTCTAACAAAACGATAGGCCGACTGGGAATTTTCCGGGTAAGGCGGGTATTCCTTTCGGACTAATGCAAAGTTATAGCGATCTTGTGCGAAATCCAAGCCGATAGAGCTAAAAGACGTTAATCCAGAATGTTAAATAGGAAATTAGCTAAATTTTTCTTAAATAAAAAAACTTGAATTTATTTGCTGAGGTAATAGTTCCGCTGCCGCTTAACACTCTGTTCACCTATTCCGTCCCGGAAGAAATGAAGGACGCGGTCAAGGTGGGAAGCAGGGTGATCGTTCCGTTCGGTCTGCGCAAATACTACACGGCTGTAGTCGTGTCGCTGACGCCGGTGGCCCCGGTCGGATATGAGATTAAGCCTATTGCCGATCTGCTTGATGACGGACCGGTGGTGATACATCCTCAGCTTAAATTCTGGGAATGGGTCTCGGATTACTATCTGAGTTCCATCGGAGACGTGATGCGTGCGGCTTTGCCAGCCGGGCTTAAAGTCGAGAGCGAGACCTTTGTGGAGCTTGCCCATGATTTTGACGCGTCGGAAGTGGAGCTGTCCGAGGAAGAGGCTATTGTATGCCAGATGTTGAGCCATCACGGACGGATGATGGTCGGTGATCTCGAACGTAAGTCCGGTCTGATGTCATCGGTCGGAGCTGTACTTTCGGCCATGCTTGTCAAAGGTGTGGTGGTGATCAGCGAGAAGATAGTCGAACGCTATCATGCCGTCACTGACACTATGGTCGCTTTTGCTCCGGAGTCGGCAACTGATCCCCAATGGCGTGCACGTGCGTTTCAGGCGATAAAGGGCGCTAAAAAGCAGGAAACACTGCTTCTTGCCATGTATCAGTTCATCGCTTCTGGCCGGAGTGAAGTGCCTAAAGCGGAGCTGATGGATAAGTCGGGATGCTCGGCTGCTATAATAAAAGTGCTTCAGAACAAGGGCATATTGACCGTTTATAAAAAAGAAGTCAACCGGTTCAATCCAGTGTCGGTGGGCGATCTGTCGCCGTTGCCCGATCTCTCTCCGGCGCAGTCTGCTGCGTTTGATGACATAAGGAAACAGTGGCGTGACGACGGGAAATCGGTGGTGTTGTTGCGCGGAGTCACATCAAGCGGAAAGACTGAGGTGTACATCAGGCTTATCGACCGCATGCTCCGCAGCGGGCATCAGGTGCTATATCTGGTGCCGGAAATAGCGCTTACTACTCAGCTCACCGGTCGGTTGCAGAGTGTATTCGGTGCACAGGTGGTGGTGTATCATTCAAAATTCACCGACAATGAACGTGTTGACATCTGGCGGAGATTGCTGCGCGACGGCAGCCCGTGTGTGGTGATCGGAGCTCGTTCTTCAGTGTTTCTTCCGTTTCATCGCCTTGGTCTGGTCATTGTGGATGAGGAGCATGAGCCGAGCTACAAGCAGTTTGATCCAGCACCACGCTATAACGCCCGTGATGCCGCTATCGTGCTGGCAGGAATGCACGGTGCGAAAGTGCTGCTTGGCAGTGCGTCTCCTTCTGTCGAAACTTATCACAAGGCTTTGGCGGGACGTTACGGCCTTGTGGAACTTACCGAACGGTTTGGAGGTGTGCGGTTGCCCGAAGTGGAAATCGTGGATATGACACGTGAGTTCAAGATTCTTGGATCGTATTCTCTGATATCGCGTGCTACTTCTGCTGCCGTGAAACAGGCTCTGGCCGATAAAAGGCAAGCTATCATCTTTCACAACAGGCGCGGGTTTGCCCCGCTGGCGCGCTGCAAACAGTGTGCGCACGTGCCCAAGTGCATAGCTTGCGACGTTTCGTTGACATATCATCGCCGTCAGAATCAGCTTGTGTGTCATTATTGCGGGGCCACATACCCGCTGCCATCGGTATGTCCGGTGTGCCGCGAGCCGTCAATGGAGATTGTCGGCTATGGTACGGAAAGGGTGGAGGATATGGTGCAGACCGCGTTTAGCGGCGCTCGGATTCTGCGTATGGATATGGATTCCACGCGCAATAAGGACGGCTATCAGGAAATTATCAACAAATTTTCGGCAAGGGAAGCCGACGTGCTGGTCGGCACGCAGATGGTCACGAAAGGTCTTGATTTTGACGGAGTCAGTGTGGTGGGCGTGCTCAGTGCGGACATGCTGGTGAATTATCCCGATTTCCGCTCATCGGAACGCGCTTTCAATATGCTCATGCAGGTAGCCGGCCGGGCCGGTCGGCGCGACATACCCGGACGAGTGTTGGTGCAGACCACACAGCCGTCGCATCCTGTCATGGAATTTGTGCGGAGTCATGACTACAAGGGTTTCTTTGATGTGGAGCTGGAGGAGCGCCGCCGGTTTCATTACCCGCCGTTTACCCGTCTTATATACATTTATCTCAAGCATCGTGACGAAGAGTCTCTTTGCGTGTCGGCGGAATTGTACGGACGCCGTTTGCGTGATCTGTTCGGCAACAGGGTGCTTGGACCAGAGGAACCTGTCGTGGGACGCATACAGTCCCTCTATATCCGTAAGATTCTGCTTAAAATAGAGGTTGACGCGTCGATTAACAAGGTAAAGGCATTGTTGCGTGAACTGCATGGACGGATGTGCGTGATGCCGCAGATGAAGGGCACGATGGTGTATTACGACGTGGATCCGTTATAATCCTACGTCGCTTGGGCTTTCCGCTTTTAAATCATCAGAATCCGCTATGTTCGCTGTATTCAGCCCGTGGTTCAGCCATGATCCTTTTATGAGTCGCCAAAGGAATATCGCTCCGCGGAAGCACAGTTCTATGCACATGGCCGTCCAGACACCGGCAAGTCCCATGGCCGGGGCCAAGAGGGCCGCTATGGGCAGTCTCACAAGCCAGATGCTTGAAAAGTTCATGATGGCAGGCATCACCGTGTCGCCAACTCCTACCATCACGCCGTAGGCCACGATCGAAGCAGCAAACATAGGCTCGGCCCATGCTTCAATACGCAGGGCGGCCACTCCAAGCTCCCGGATTCCGTCCACAGGCGAGAGGATTGACATGACAGCGGGTGCGCATAGCCATAATATCGCCCCCATGGCCGTCATCACGACCATGCCGAGACCTACTGTAAGATAGCCGAACTGACGGGCCAGCTGTCTGCGTCCGGCTCCATAACTTTGTCCCACAAGTGTAGTGGCGGCGTCGGCAATGCCGTAGCCAGGCATATAGCAGAGGGCTTCGGCTGTTACGGCAAATGCATTTGCCGCTATGGCCATGACACCGAGCGGCGCCACGATCACAGTGACCATGATCTGCGCTCCGCATATCACACCGTGTTCCAGTGTCATCGGAGCGGATACTTTAAGCGCATTCCGTAGCACTTGTCTTGACGGAATGAAGGACCCTTCCGATCCGCGGAAGGCGAGTATTTCCTGCTTCCGGCAGGCATACCACATTACGCAACCGGCTGTTATTATCTCTGCGGCCACAGTTCCCAAAGCCGCGCCGAGCACTCCCAGTCCGGCTCCGGGGATCGTGACGGTTATATCCGGGAAGATAAGTTCACGCGTCGGGAAGATCAGAAAGAAATTGAAAATCACGTCAAGTACGCACATCATCACGTTCAGCGCTCCCGGCACCAGCATGTTGCCTGCGGCACGAATAGTGGCGCATCCGAGGTAGTTCAGCGACAACAGCGGCAATGCCGCCACGAATACGGTGAAATACAAGGTCGATGCCGACGCCACGGATGCCGAACCGCCAAGCCACAACGGCAGCCGACCGGCAATGGCGAGTCCTGCCATGGCCATTATGGAGCCGAACAATGTCGATGCTGTGATGCCTTGGCGGAAGATGCGTCTCGCCGATTCGTAATCTGATGCGCCTATCCGGTGGGCCACCTGTACGGAGAATCCTACGGTGGCGGCGGAACACAGTCCCCAGAATAGCCACAGGCTTGTGGAAACGAGCCCGACAGCGGCGCTGTCGTCGGCACCGAGCCGGCCAACCATGGCGGCGTCGATATATTGCATCATTATGCTCGACAACTGTGCCATGATGGCCGGCCACGACAGACGGGCGGTGAGCGCAAGCCGCTGCCGGAAACTTAAAGGCGCTCCGGACCGGATCAGAGCGAGCATAGGTGTCCCGTGATCCGTTTCAGCCCTTCTGCCAGAGTATGGCGCGGGCATGCTATGTTGACTCGTATGTATCCGTCTGTGCCGTACATCTCTCCACAGTTGACCCACACTTTCGCTTCTGATTTCAGATTCTCCTCAAGCTGTCGCGACGTTATGGCGAATGCGCTGATGTCGATCCATGGCAGATATGTGGCCTCAAGCCTGCACACCGGACACTGCGGCAGTTTTCGGGCAAGTGTGTCGCGCAAAAACAGATAATTGTCATTGAGATATGTGCGCAGAGCGTCAAGCCATGCGGCTCCTTCTGGAGAATACGCGGCTTTGAGGGCTTCTACTCCGAATGGATTGACATCGCAGACCTCGTTGACGTTGATGGCGCGGTCGATAAGGCTGCGTGACGTCTGGTCAGGACACACTATATTGGCTATCTGGAGTCCAGCCGTGTTGAAAGCCTTCGAGGGCGACAGGCACACTATGGCCGAGTTGTCCACGGTGCCGTAAGGCACATATCTGAACCCCGGCAATGTCAGTTCGCAATGTATTTCGTCGCTCACTACCGTCACTCCGTGTCGCCGGCAGATGTCGGCGACTTTCAGCAGTTCGTCGCGACGCCATGCCCTTCCTGCGGGATTATGTGGATTGCACAGGAGCATCATAGTGACATCCGGCTGTGCCGCCACTGATTCAAGGTGGCCGAAATCCATTTCATAAGAGAATGTCCCGTCGTTACGGTCAATGCGTATGAGCGGGTTATCTACGATCCGGCAGCCGTTATTGCGGATAGACGAGAAAAAACAGTTGTACACGGGTGTCTGCACGATCACTCCGTCACCCGGGACGCACAGAGCCTTGATTATGGCGGAGACTGCCGGCACGACTCCGGAGGTGTAGATCACGAGCGCCGGGTCTATGGCATAGCCGTGTCTGGTGTCAAACCATCCGGTCAGAGCCTGGTAGTACCGGTGGTCTATGAGCGTGTAGCCGAACACCCCGTGCTCGACCCTCCGCCGCAGTGCATCCACTATTGCCGGAGCTGTGGGGAAGTCCATGTCGGCTACCCAAAGCGGTATCATGCCGCTGTCGGCTGACGAATCCCATTTGTAAGAACCGCTTCCACGGCGGTCTACAGTCATGTCGAAGTCATATTCAGTCATAGTTCTTTGTCTGGGTGATTATGCAGTCGGCCGGTGATTTGATATTCCTGTCGATTATGACTTCTCCGATGTTTTCGGCGCAGATTCTGCCTGACGTCGGATTTTTGACGCTTGTGATCCGGCCGGCTATGGTGGCGTTCAGGGTACTCCCCTCAAAAGCCAGGTCGCAGTCCGGAGCCATCACGCAGTTCTCCATGATCAGGCCGTGTGCGTAGCAGAGCGGCTGGGTGCCAGAAATCCGGCAATTGACAAGCCGCAGATTGCGGGAGTGCCATCCCAGATATTCGCCGTGAAGCTCAGAGTCGAAGACGGTCACGTTGTCTGTGCCCCAGAAAGCGTCTTTTGAATGTATCACGGCATTTCTGATCTCCACGTTCCGGCAGTACTGAAATGAATAGTTGCCTGAATGTGTATAGTCTCTTATCCGTATGTCTTCGCTGTGCATGAACAGATAGTCGGCATTGCCGACCGCCACATTTTTCAGGTCGACATTACGGCAATGCCACAGAGTTTCCTGTGCGTCGGGGATTCTGACTCTTTCAAGCCTTATGCCATCCATCTCTCGAAACATCTTTGGCGCTTCAACCAGAGTGTCAGTCATGGTAAGGTCTCTGGAATACCACAATGCCGCTCTGGCCCCCGGGGTGAACACACAGTCTCTGACCGCGAACCCGTCCACGTGCCAGAATGGGTATTTGCCTTCGAACCGGCAGTTGCGGGCTTCCACTCCCGCACATTCTTTCAAGGCTGATTCGCCGGCGTGGATGATTACATTTTCCAGTTTAATGTCGCGTGAAGCAAAAAGAGGGCGTTCGCCGCCGAATTCTGTGTTTTCGATCAGTTTCATCATTGCAAAATTAACTATGTTTGTTTATCTCTGCAAAATTACACTGAACAATCATGGGTGTCTGTAGATATTTTTACGGTAAAACAACCAATTTTACACCTGCCTGTGAAACAGAGAAGCCCCGGACTTTCACAAGCACGGGGACTTCATCGGGATTTATATTAAGATAAGGTTGCGTTTTGTTCTATAATCTAACGTGGCCATATGTGATAAAATTATATCGGATGCGTAATTTTTTTCTTGTGACTGCGGTTTCGTGCCTGCATTTCAGGAATTTTTACATATTTGCGGTTTTTGGTGGTTTTATGTTTGCACACGTGGGCGACATTGCGTAACTTTGCACCCGTCAAACGGGCGCACGTGGCGTAATTGGCAGCCGCGATAGACTTAGGATCTATTGTCTGATGACGTGGGGGTTCGAGTCCCCCCGTGCGCACTCATCATCTTCACTACTCATTTCATTCACATTCTTTTAATGAATACCCAACTTCCACCTTTTAAGGTATTCTCCGGCACCAAGTCACGTTACATGGCGGAGGAAATCTGCAAGGATCTCGGTGTGCCCCTGGGCCAGATGAACATCCAGCACTTCGCCGATGGCGAATTTGAAGTCTCTTTCGAGGAATCAATCCGCGGTTGCGAAGTATATCTGGTTCAGTCGACTTTCCCCAACACAGACAATCTGATGGAGCTTCTTCTGATGATTGATGCCGCCAAGCGTGCGTCGGCCCGTCAGGTTGTTGCCGTGATTCCTTATTTCGGATGGGCCCGTCAGGACCGCAAGGACAAACCGCGTGTGTCGATTGCCGCCAAACTTGTGGCAGACCTTCTCAGCGCTGCGGGTGTGACCAGGGTGATATGCATGGACCTTCATGCCGACCAGATACAGGGTTTCTTCGACGTGCCTGTGGACCATTTGTACGCATCGTCGGTATTCATCCCCTACATAGAGTCGCTCAATCTGGAGAATCTCGTCATCGCTTCTCCGGATGTGGGTGGTGCGAAGAGGGCCAACAGCTATGCGAAATTCTTCAATGTGCCCCTGATTCTCTGTCACAAGCAGCGTGCCAAGGCCAATGTGGTGGAGACAATGACGGTGATCGGCGATGTCAAGGACAAGAACGTGATCATTATCGACGATATGGTCGACACGGCAGGCACTATCACCAAAGCCGCCGACCTGATGATGGAAAACGGAGCCAAGAGCGTGCGCGCCCTCTGCTCGCATGCCATCATGAGCGATCCGGCATCCGAACGTATTGACGCGTGCGGCCTTTCGGAAATGATGTTCACCAACTCGATCCCCTTCACCAAGGAGTGCAAGAAGGCTACGATCCTTACTGTGGCCCATCTGTTTGCCGATACTATCCGCAGGGTGCACGAAAACCAGTCAATTTCGTCGCAGTATCTGATCAAGTAATCACATCATACGGTTTGAAACGTCGCAACATCGCCGATTCAGCCGCCGCCCAACGTCTTCGTTGCGCCGGTGACTCACAGGCGATGGACAAGATACTCCAGCAGGAATGTCGCCGCCGGGCTTCACGTAAGCTCGCGGCGACATTGCTTTGTCCTGATTTCCGGTTTCCGACCTCGTTGAGTGCCGAGCAATGCACGTCCGACGAGATTGCCCGGATTCATGCCGACATGGTCCAGCCGGGGGCATCGGTCCTTGACATGACGTGCGGTCTGGGCATCGATGCGTTTCATATTGCCCGCAGGGCATCTTCTGTCATAGCCATTGACATAAATCATGATGTTGCCGGCGCGGTCGGCCACAATGCCGCGGCGTTGGGTCTGGATAATGTGACGGGCGTCTGCGCTGATTCTGCCGAATGGCTGGCTGACAGGCCTGACGTGCGTTTTGACGTGGTGTTTATTGATCCGGCACGGCGCTCTGACTCTGGGCGAAGAGTGTTCGGACTGTCGGACTGCACGCCTGACGTGATATCGCTGCTCCCGCTCATACGCCGTCACACAGACCGGCTTATAGTCAAGGCGTCTCCCATGCTCGACATAAAGGCTCTGATACGCGACGAGGGGTTGCGGCCGGCGCATATATATGCCATCGGAACGCGGTCGGAATGCAAGGAGCTGGTTCTGGATTTCCGGTTTGGCGAAGAAACTGACGATCCTGTCATACATGCTGTCACGTCATGTCATGGCGAGACCTCTTTCAGGATGTCGCAGAGTGCGTCTGCCCGGGCTGCGGTGGCTGCAGTCGGTGACCTTGTGCCGGGTGTGTTTGTGGCGGAACCATGGCCGGCGGTCATGAAAGCCGGTGGATATGATCTGCTGCCGGGGCACCGGCTTCATCCGTCCACACATATTTATATTATAGAGCCTGGCGAGGAGGAGTTCCCCGGCGATGTCTACACTGTGGAATCGGTGACGGAATTCAGCTCGTCAAATCTGCGCCGTCTCGGGCGTGAAGGGGTGGACGGATCTGTAGCGGTGAGGAATTTTCCGCTGTCGGCCGACGAACTGCGCAAAAGGCTCAAGGCCCGCGAGAGTGACTGTCGGCGGATCATGGGAGTCACGGCTGCGTCAGGGCGTGTCTTACTGACACTCTCTGCCGTTCGTTGAACCATTGGCACGGTTTTTGCGTTTTTGCATGTAGAAAAAACACAAAAACTGTTCAACTATGAATTTCAATAATTTCACCATTAAATCGCAGGAAGCGATTCAGAAAGCAGTGGAATTGACGCGTACGGCAGGTCAGCAGGCCATCGAGCCTGTGCATCTGCTTAAGGCCGTTGTGTCGGAAGGCGATTCGCTGGTCAAGTTTATTTTCCAGAAAATCGGGGCAAACCTTCCGCTTATGCTTGCCAATCTGGACCGTGAGATAGACACGCTTCCGAAGGTGAGCGGATCTGAACCGTATCTTAGCCGTACGTCTAACGACGTGCTGCAGCGGGCTCTTGACATCGCCAAAAAGAACGGTGATGAATATGTGACGCTTGAAGCGATGCTTCAGGCATTGTTTGCCGTCGGTTCACCTGCCGCCACTTTGCTCAAGGACGCAGGGCTGAGCGAAAAGGAACTCAATGCTGCGGTTGACGAATTGCGCAAAGGAAAGAAAGCGACGGATCAGAGCGCGGAGGACACTTACAATGCTCTGGGTAAATACGCTGTCAATCTTAATGAGCGTGCGCGTACGGGTAAGCTCGATCCGGTGATAGGCCGCGATGAGGAGATACGCCGTGTGCTCCAGATACTGTCGCGACGGACTAAAAACAACCCCATGCTTATCGGTGAGCCGGGAACGGGCAAAACCGCCATCGCCGAAGGTCTGGCCCAGCGTATCGTGCGCGGTGATGTGCCGGAAAATCTGCGGTCCAAACAGATATTTTCGCTTGACATGGGCGCGTTGGTGGCCGGGGCGAAGTATAAAGGCGAGTTTGAGGAACGTCTGAAAACCATTGTCAACGAAGTGACACAGAGCGACGGCGAGATCATACTGTTTATCGATGAGATCCATACTCTTGTCGGGGCTGGAAAAGGGGAGGGGGCCATGGATGCCGCCAATATCCTCAAGCCGGCCCTTGCCCGCGGTGAACTGCGCTCTATTGGCGCCACCACTCTGGATGAATATCAGAAATATTTTGAAAAGGACAAGGCTCTGGAGCGTCGTTTCCAGAAAGTCATGGTCAATGAACCCGACGAGATGAGCGCCATAGCCATTCTGCGCGGTCTGAAAGAGCGTTACGAAAATCATCATAAGGTACGTATCCGTGATGAGGCGATCATTGCCGCCGTTCAGCTTTCGGAACGCTATATTACCGACCGTTTTCTCCCCGACAAGGCTATTGACCTGGTGGATGAGGCGGCGTCAAAGCTGCGCTTGGAAATCGACTCTGTGCCGCAGGCTCTCGATGACATATCGCGCCGTATAGCTCAGAAAGAAATCGAGCGTGAAGCCATAAAGCGCGAAGGCGATAAGGAAAAGGTGAAGATCATCGAGAAAGAACTGGCCGAAATGCGCGAGGAAGAAAAGGACTATACGTCGAAATGGAAAGCCGAAAAGGACCTTATAAACCGCATTCAGCAGAACAAGATCGACATCGAGCAGCTGAATTTCGATGCCGAGCGTGCCGAGCGCGAGGGCGATTATGCCAAGGTGGCTGAAATCCGTTATTCCAAGGTGCAGCAGAAGGAGAAGGAAAATGCCGAGATTCAGACCCAGCTCCGCATGATGCAGGGAGAGAAGGCCCTGATCAAAGAGGAGGTCGACGCCGAGGATATTGCCGGCGTTGTGTCTCGATGGACAGGTATCCCGGTTATGAAGATGGTGCAGAGCGAAAAAGAAAAGCTGCTGCATCTTGAAGAGGAGCTGCACGGAAGGGTGGTGGGGCAGGAGGATGCCATCACTGCCATTGCCGATGCCGTGCGGCGGTCAAGGGCCGGACTGAATGATCCCCGCCGCCCTATAGGCTCGTTCATATTCCTCGGCACTACCGGCGTCGGCAAAACCGAGTTGGCGAAGGCGCTGGCGGAGTATCTGTTTGATGATGAAAACATGATGACCCGCATTGACATGAGCGAATATCAGGAGAAGCATGCTGTGAGCCGCCTTGTCGGCGCACCTCCGGGATATGTGGGCTATGATGAGGGCGGCCAGCTGACCGAAGCGGTGCGCAGGAAGCCGTATTCAGTGGTGCTGTTCGATGAGATCGAGAAAGCGCATCCTGATGTGTTCAACATCCTTCTGCAGGTGCTGGACGACGGCAGGCTGACAGACAACAAGGGTCGTCTTGTCAATTTCAAGAACACCATAATCATCATGACCTCGAATATGGGATCCGGAGTGATCCGCGAGAATTTCTCGAAAATGACGGAGGAAAACCGTCTCGAGGTTACGGAGAAAACCAAGATGCAGGTGCTGGACATGCTCAAGCAGACCATCCGTCCGGAATTTCTGAACCGTATTGATGAAACGATTATGTTCACCCCTCTTAATCAGAAGGAAATCGAGGAGATCGTAGGTCTGCAGATACGGAGCGTACAGAAAATGCTGAGTGCTAACGGGGTTGAGCTTAAGGTCTCGCCTGCCGCCATGCGCTATCTTGCCGAAGAGGGCTATGATCCGGAATTCGGTGCCCGTCCTGTCAAGCGTGCCATTCACAGGCTTGTGCTCAACCGCCTGTCAAAGGATATACTTGCTCAGAAGGTCGACAAGGACCGTCCGATTGTCATTGACGTACACGGCGAAGACCTGATCTTTACCAACTGATCTATAGACGGCGCAGGCTTTCGATTGCGCTAAGGATGGTCGTAGTGGCGGCACGGTCGATCACACGGTCTCGTGACCCCGGGAAGTGATGCATGCAAGAATGCACACCTTCCGGGGTCGCTGTGGCTATCCACACCGTGCCTACGGGTTTGTCGTCCGATCCTCCGCCCGGACCGGCGATACCGGAGGTTGCCACGGCTATGTCTGCGCCGAGACGGTCGCGTGCGCCTGCAGCCATCTGTTCCACCACCGTCTGCGACACGGCTCCATGCGCGGCTATGTCTTCGGCGTTCACACCGAGAACGGCGCTTTTCACCTCATTGGCGTATGCTACCACAGAGCCTTTGAACGCTGATGAAGAGCCGGGTATGGCCGTGATGCGCCGGGCTATGGAACCGCCTGTGCAACTTTCGGCTGAAGCGAACGAAAGGCCGCGTTGCCGCAACTCATTCAGCAGAATCTCCTCGGGTGTGAGGTCGGCCACGGCGAGCAGGTGGTCCGCAGGAATCAGCCGGGCCAGTTCTGCATGCAGCCGCGTGGCTTCGCCGGTGAGAAAGTCTTTGTCGTGGTGATGGCAGTCGATGCGCAGCCGCACCACTCCGGGCTTGGGAAGATATGCCAGATGGGCATGCTGTGGCAGAGAGTCTTCCCATGGAGCTATCATGCCGGCTATGGCACTTTCGGACATGCCGCACACCATGACCACGCGGCGTTCGATGAATTCTGTGGATGGAAATCTGTCAATCAGCCGTGCCATGACCGACCGGCGCATCATCTGTTCGGTCTCGAACGGCACTCCAGGCATTGCCACAAGTACTTTGCCGTCACGTTCAAACCACATGATCGGTGCAGTGCCTACAAGGTTCTGTATCACCGAGCACGATGTGGGCACCATGGCCTGTGCGGCAGTCAGTGCGTTAAGTTTCAGCCCTCGGGCGCTTACCACACGCTCCACGTTCGCTTTCACGGAGGGATCTTCACGCAGCTCACCTCCGAAATATCTGCACAGGGTCTGTTTTGTAAGGTCGTCTTTTGTAGGACCGAGACCTCCTGTCGTTATCACGGCGTCAGTTTCGGCAAATGCTTCGGATATTGCCCGGAGGATATGCTCCGGGCTGTCGGAGACCACGCGCACGCTGTGCAGCTCCCAGCCTGCGGGCTGGAGCATCCGGGATATTGTGCCGGAATTTGTGTCTGTGACCTGACCGGCAAGCAGTTCGTCGCCTATGGCTATTATGGCATACTTCATAATAAATGAACGGTGGGTTAAAAAACAAACAATCCACGAATCTCACCGACTCATGGACTGCCACAAACAAAAAATCATGACTTGATTTAGTAGCGGGATCGAGAATTGAACTCGAGACCTCCGGGTTATGAATCCGACGCTCTAACCAACTGAGCTATCCCGCCATGTCTTTGTTGCGTTTTGCGAGTGCAAAGTTATGCAATTCTTTTGAATCGACAAAACTTTTTTGCAAAAATTTACACCGGAATGAGTGTGGCGGTTGCCTGGGCGGCTATTCCTTCGCCGCGTCCGGTGAATCCGAGACGTTCGGTGGTGGTGGCTTTGACCGACACACAATCGAGGTCTATTCCCGTCACTGCGCTGAGACTCATGCGCATATCCTCTATGTAGGGCATAAGTTTCGGCGCTTGGGCTATGATTGTCACGTCGATATTGCCGGGCATATATCCTTTTTCGGCGATCAGTGTCACTACCCGTCGCAGCAGTATGCGTGAGTCGGCTCCGGAATATGCAGGGTCGGTATCCGGAAAATGATATCCGATGTCGCGCAGAGCCGCTGCTCCGAGCAATGCGTCACAAAGCGCGTGTATGGCCACGTCGGCATCGCTGTGGCCAAGCAGTCCCAAAGTGTGGTCCACGCGCACACCGCAAAGCCACAGTTCGCGCCCTTCGGCAAATTTGTGGACATCAAATCCGTTGCCCACCCTTATGGTTCGTAATCCGTTCATTTATCTTCTGCCAAACAGGTCTTTAATTCCTTCGAGGTCAAATGAGAGAGTGAATCGCAGCGTCTGATCCAGAGGAGATGATGCCGCGGTGGCAAGCATATAGGAAGCGTCGAGTTTCACCACTTTCAGCTGAAATCCGGCTCCGAATCCAAGATATTGGCGGTTGCCTTTGTTGGGGTGTTCCCAATAGTAGCCTGCGCGTACGAAGAACTGGTCGTTATAGCTGTATTCGCCACCGAGAGAGAATCTTATTTCCTGAAGTTCTTCCTTGAAGCCGCCGGGCGCGTCGCCAAACGATTTGAACAGTCCGGAGATCGACGACATGTTTTTCCATTCCTGAAGGTCGTCCTGATATTGGGCCTGACCTTCGGATGTGGCCATGTCATAGTCGTTTTGGCGCGGCCGTGTGGGCACGAGAATTTTGCTTAGGTCGAGGTTGAGCGAGAGCAGATGGTAGTCGGCCAGAGGGACGGTGAACGATGTGCCCAGACGGAGTTGGGCCGGAAGGAATGCCGGATCGTTGCCGCCGTCGTAGTTGACCTTTGAGCCGATGTTTGACAGATTCCAGCCCCACGACCACTGGCACTCGTTGCGTCCGATCACCGGATATGTGGTATAGTATCCGGCTATGTCGGCGGCAAATGCCGACGCCCCCGACATCTGGCTCTCGGATTCGGATGTGGGCACGCCAAGAGCCGAATAGATATAGCGGAACACTACGCCCATGGAGAATTTCTCGGACAATTTGCGGGAGTAGCCCATGTCTAAACTCAGTTCGTAGGGGTTGACCGTCATTGCGGCGGCGCCGCCTAATCCGCTGGTGGTGACTTCGCCGAGCGAGAAATAGCGGAGCGAAGCCGACACGGCCTGATTGTCGCCCTGTCCTACTTTCCAGTATCCGGCCACGTTGGCCAGAAAGATGTCGTTGACAAGCTTGCGGAGCCAGGGGGTGTAGCTTAGCGATACTCCCGCTCCGGAGTATGCGAATGCGTATTTGGACGGATTCCAGAACTGCGAGTTGACGTCGGGGTCGGATGCGACACCAAGATCGCCCATGGATGCTCCTCGGGCGTCGGGAGCTATGTCGAGAGAGTTGACACCGGTCTGGATCGGGTTGAACTGGCTGACCGCATTTTCGTCGGCCGCGTATAGAGCCGTGGCCGACAGCGCGGCACACACTGACAATATAAGTTTTCGTGTCTGCATCATATTCTAAATAACTGCTGACTCCGCTTATTTATTGTGTGCGGTTATTGAATATTCCATGTGATAGTGCCGCGCTGCACCCGCTTGGCGGCATCCGGAGAATAGCGCAGGGCTTTCGATGCGTCCACGCATGCCTGACGTACCTCTTCTTCCATTGTGCCGAATCCGGTGGATCCGGTCACGCTGGCCGCGGTGACCACACCGTCGGCATTGACTGTGATGCGCACCGCCACGCGTCCGGTGACATTCTTGATCGAAGGTTTCGGTTCGTTGAGCCGCCGCCGTCCGTCAAGACCGAGTCCGTCTTTCGTGCCGGGATTATTGCCTGTCTTCGCTGTGCCTTCCGATGAGGTGCCCTGACCTTCGTCGGCTTTTGATTTCATGGCGTTGCCAACTTTGTTGCGTATGGCTGCGGCTATGAGTTCGTTGGGATCGGGTTCCTGTATGGCCGGCACTTCGGCAGGTGCGGCGGCCGAATCCTGTTTGGCCGGCGATTCTTCTTTGGCAGTCAGCAGGGGGGTGGACACGTTGTCGGCGATACCGTTGTCTTTCATATCGGTGCCGGATGTCTCGGCCGACGATGAATTGGCCGGACGCTTGTCCACGGTAGGTGTGGGCCGGAAAGGAATCTCGCGATACTCTATGTCGGTGAAAAATATCTCCTGCTGCTGAGCATCGGCCGGCGGCAGAATTGACGATGCCGGCGACACCACCTTGACCAGCAGGACTGTGATTGTCAGCAACACTGTCGCGAGTGTGACAAGCGCGGCGGCTATGCGGTCGTGAGGCCTGTTATTGCTGTTGCGGTCCATCGGCAGGCACGGTGGCTGGTGCGGACGTGGCGAGCACCACTTTTACATTATATTTTTGTCCGAGATTTAGCAGCTCCACCACGCGCCCGTAAGGCACGGCCACGTCGGCATAGAGAGCCACGAACGCTTCGTCGCCTTCCTGCTGCGAGATTATGGCCAGAAATGCGTCAAGCGGCTGTTCATCGGGCAGTATTTCCCAGGAGTTCCCTTCGCCGTACATGGTGGCCAGCTGTCCTTCCGCATCAATATAGACCCGAGCGGTGGGCTTGAGGGCGGTGGTTTCGGCGCTTTCCGGCAGATTTACTTCCAGAGCGTTGGGAAACACGAATGTGCTTGTGACCATGAAGAAGATCAGCAGCAGAAAAATCACGTCGGTGAGCGATGCCATCGAAAAGGTCGCCGACATGTCGAATTGTCGTTTCAGAGCCATGGCCGTAGTAGTGTGTTGATTAGGCCGGCTCGTTGAGCATGTCCATGAATTCCATGGTCTTGCCCTCGAGCAGCGACATTACCGAGTTGATGCGTGCCACAAGATAGTTGTAGGCAAACAGAGCGATCACGCCTACTACCAGACCGGCCACGGTGGTGACAAGGGCCGTGTATATGCCGTCTGCAAAAGTGGCCAGAGTGGCTGCGGCTCCTGATGTGGCCATGGCATGGAACGCCTGCACCATACCCACCACAGTGCCGAGAAATCCGAGCATGGGGGCGCCGGCCGCTGTTGTCGCGAGCCAGGGCAGTCCTTTGCCAAGACGGGCAATCTCGATGTTGCCCATGTTCTCTATAGTGACCAGAATGTCCTGCATAGGGCGGCCTATGCGGCTCAGGCCTTTGGCGATCAGGGTGGAGTATGCGGTCTGTGAATTGCGGCAGAGATTCAGCGCGCTTTCGATTTCTCCTTCATGGATGTAGTCCTTTATGCGTTTCATGAAGGTGGGGTCGTCGTGTTTGGATGCCCGGTTCACTACCAGCAGGCGCTCTACGAACACATAGATGCAGATGATGGCGAGCAAAGCCAGAGGAATCATGATAACTCCACCTTTGACGCAAAGTTGCCAAAGGGTGAGATCGGCGGCGGGTTCTATTGTCATAATTGTCTTTTTTATTTGATGAGTGTTTTGTTGATGTTTTTTAGGTCAGGCCGCTATTTCAGGGCGTTCTTGTAGCGGCGGATGGTTTCCTCCAATCCCAGGTAGAGAGCGTCGCAGATAAGTGCATGGCCTATGGACACCTCGTTGAGATGCATCACTCTGGAGTGAAAAAACGCGAGATTTTCCAGACTCAGGTCGTGGCCGGCATTCAGTCCCAGACCGGCGTTGCGTGCCACTTTTGCCGCTTCGGCAAACGGAGCGACAGCTTTTTCCGGATCGCGCGGATAGAGATCGGCGTATGGCTTTGTATACAGTTCCACACGGTCGGTTCCGGTTTTTGCCGCGGCGATGATATTGTCCGGATCGGTGTCGACAAAAATCGACGATCTGATGCCGGCGTTGTGCAGCCGCTCCACCGTTTCGGAGAGAAAATCCATGTTGGCGGCTACGTTCCATCCGGCAGAGCTGGTCAGGGCGTCGGGCGCGTCGGGCACGAGGGTGACCTGCGCCGGCCTTACCAGCAGGACCATTTCCATGAAATCCGCCGAAGGATAGCCCTCTATGTTAAATTCCGTATGAAGCGCAGGCTTGAGGGCAAACACGTCTGTCCGTTTCACGTGGCGTTCGTCGGGACGCGGATGCACGGTGATGCCGTCGGCGCCGAATCTCTCGCAGTCGAGGGCCACGTCAAGCAGGCACGGTCTGTTTTCACCCCGTGCGTTGCGCAGGGTCGCTATTTTGTTGATATTAACACTTAAAGTGGTCATGTTTCGGCGTTTTTTCCGTATCTTTGCAATATTCGCCACCGCACGGACTTTGTGGGTGTGAAATTTGTTATCTTCTTGAAAGAGGAGTACAAAATTAATAGTAATAATTAAGAAAACGAACAAATTGACCGTAGAAAATAACATAATGTCTGTGAATTCCGTAGCTGAGGACCGCTACAGGCATCTTATGCCGCCGCTTGATGATGCGTCGGAGCTGACGGTGGCATGTGTGGGCCGTGATTATCTCGGTTCGGCTCTGGCCCGGGCGGTGGAAGATTGCGATGCACACCTTATTAATATGAACGTGACCGACGGGTTTACCGACGACGGGCGTATGCTGGTCCATCTCAGGGTGAACCGACGCAATGCCGCGGCTGTGGCCCGTTCGTTGCAGCGTTACGGCTATGAGGTGGTCGGCGGCATTGATCCCGCCGATGTGGCTGACGGCCGTACGGACGAATTGCGCAGGCGTGCGGCGGAGTTGTTGCATATACTTGAAATCTGAAGATCTGATAAGGGAAAATGAGGATCGCTATATATGGAAACAGGCGTCAGTCCGGAATTATGGACCGGCTGCGTATATTGCTCGGGCTGCTCGGGCGCCGGGCTGACGGAGGTCTGGTGGTGATTGACAAGTTTTATGACTATGTCGACAGGGAGATGCCGGGTATATGGCCGGCGAATGCGGTCGCAGTGCGTCCGTGTGAGGGCTTTTCGGCAGATGTGGCCGTGAGCATAGGCGGAGACGGCACTTTCCTGCGCACTGTGCAATGGGCGGCCGAAAGATACATTCCTATTCTCGGAATAAACACCGGACATCTCGGCTATCTGGCCGATCTGTCGATTGATGAGGCTCTGACGGAGCCGGAAGTGTCGTCGTTCAAGGTCGAGGAACGATCGCTACTGAAAGTGGAGTGCGGCTGCAATGACGCCGATTTTTGGCCGTATGCCCTGAATGAAGTGGCCATACTGAAAAAAGATATATCGTCCATGATATCCATGACGGCGGAGATCGACGGCGCTCCGCTTGCTTCGTATCTTGCCGACGGGCTTATCGTATCCACCCCCACGGGATCCACCGGATATTGTCTGAGTGTGGGTGGTCCGGTGGTGGAGCCGTCGGTTCCGGCGGTGATCATAGCTCCTGTGGCTCCTCACTCGCTTACATTACGCCCGCTGGTGGTGAGCGACGCAGCTGAAATCGAGGTCACGACATCATCGCGCTCCGATTCGTATCTGCTGAGCCTTGACGGGCGTTCCGTGAGCATGGAAGCCGGCAGCAGGGTGAGGATATGCGGCGCTCCTTTCAAGGTGAGGGTGATCCAGAGAGTCAACCATCATTTTGCATCGACGCTGCGCTCCAAGCTGTATTGGGGCAAGTCGCACACGGAGCGGTGATCTATGCTCCCGGACAGCGCATTGAGATGCCGGAACTCGCTATCGAATTCCGGCGTCAGTCGTTTGCTCCCGACCGTGTGGCGTGCATGGCGCGTATGCCTGTCACGCTGGTGGAGGTGGGTTCGGAATTGGATTTTGACAACGCGGAGCTTCAGCAGCTTTTAGGCAAAGTGGTGATGAGGGTAGCTCTGGCTCTGGCGCCGCGGATATTGCTGCCGCGTGCGCGTGAGATAGCCGGCAGGGTGGGGGCTGCTCCGGCTTCGTGGAGGGTTTACAGCGGTCGGCGTGTGCTCGGAAGCTGTAATTCGCGTGGAGAAGTGGCGCTGTCGTGTGCGTGTGTGTTTCTGCCGCCTGAACTCAGGGATTTTATCGTGTGTCATGAGCTGGCTCATCTGACGGAGATGAATCATAGCGCTCGGTTTCATAGCCTGTGTGACTTGTATCTGGGTGGGAATGAGAAATTTCTTATCGGCCAGCTTCGGCGTTTTCAATGGCCTTTGCCGCCGAGAGTACGCCGGCGATGATGAAAAACATCATTATTAACTCTTTTTAATAATAGGGGGGCAAATTACTAATTTGTGTGTAAATTTGCACAGCCAAGCGGTTTTATGTGCAGATTGATTATTCCAAACTTTCGGATCTCGCAGGCAACGGTATTTCCGTGACAGGATGTGGTGTGGTATGTCCCTGCTTACGGGCAGTTTTCTTATATGCCAGACGCTATAATTTCTCCGTTGGATCCGGGGGCAACTTGGTCGTCTACAACTGCGGCCGGGCTGAATGCGTGTCTGGGAAACGGTACGGAGGATTTGCGTCAGAATAACCATCATGTGCGTGCTGTGCGCAACAGGTGAGTAATTATGCATGTAATCAGTGCCTTGTCTCTTTATTTGTTTGCGCAGAAGTCTGCTGAATGTAAATTTTTTAAAATTTTGACGTAAAAATTTGTATATTTCAAAAATAGAGTATAACTTTGCACTCGCAAATGAGACATAACGATGTCTTGTCGCTGAAAGGCGGATTTGCAAATGTTGAAAATGAAATCCTGGTGTGGTAGTTCAGCTGGTTAGAATACCTGCCTGTCACGCAGGGGGTCGCGGGTTCGAGTCCCGTCCATACCGCCGAGGAGAGAGGAGAATGAGTAAAATAGTTAGCTTTCGGGCTAATTTTTGCTCATTCTTTTTTTGTTTGCATGATATATGTTCAGACGGGGTGCGCCGAGGGCTCGGCGGGTGGAGTTGGGTGGTTTTGCTGGATTTTAGCAAAAAAAATCCGTGATGAGACGTTTATTGTGTCGTGGATTTGCATATTTCAAAAAAAGAGTATAACTTTGCACACGCAAATGAGACATAACGGTGTCTTGCTGCTGAAAGGCAGATTTGCAAATATTGAAATAATCCTGGTGTGGTAGTTCAGCTGGTTAGAATACCTGCCTGTCACGCAGGGGGTCGCGGGTTCGAGTCCCGTCCATACCGCCGAGGAGAGAGGAGAATGAGTAAAATAGTTAGCCTTCGGGCTAATTTTGCTCATTCTTTTTTTTGTATTTGCTTGTCTTCAGAATGAAAACTGCGCCATGGCTCCGGCTCGCCATGCGTGATTGTGATCTCCATCGAAATTACGGCGCATGCCCCAGTCGATTTCGGCGCCTATCTGTATGCGTGGCGTGAGATTCCAGAATGTGTTTATTGCGGCAACCATGCCATACTTGTATTCCGCGCCGTCGGGAGTATGGGCCGGCAGGTAGTGGGTCCGGCTTACTGATGTGCTTGCAAAAAGGTTGGGGCGGAAGTTGTACTGCACGCCTGCACACCATCCCATGGATGCCGGAGCGTATAGTCTGCCTTTTTGTCCGGGGACGGGCACCATGTCGTAGTTGCCGATCTGCAGGTCGCTCCCGAGACTGCTGTAGCCGTGCCCGTAGTTTATGCTGGCAAATGTGGTGACTTGTGGCGCAGGATGTGCTATGCCGCTCAGCATGGCACCCCAACCGGCTTTATGGTGGTTTGTGCCGTCGGTGAGGTCTCTGTATGATAGTGAGCGTACTATGCCTGCCAGGCGTATGTGGGTGGTGGGGCCCCATTCGTATTGTAGGAATGCGGCGCCGTCGGGAATCCAGTTGTCGACCACTTTGGTGCCGCCTTCGGATATGTCGGCCTGTGAGGGCGTGTTTTCAGCCGACACTGCCGCGCTCCATCCTTTGCCGAATTTTTTTGTGTATCGGATCAGTACGGTGCTGCCGGAAATCTTATTGACTGGTCCTTGTGCATCGACAGTGGGAGGAAGGGCCATGGGGTCGCTGAATGTCGACACCGTGTAGCCGATGGTGAAATCATTGATTGCGGCATATGCTTTTTTGAGGTGGAAATCGCGCGCCTGATATCCGTTGAAATTAGCTTCGATATATATCTGATAGCTGCCGACGGTTTTGTTGCGTCCTATCACACGGAAGAACAGGCTGCTGCCGGCCGGTGTCGTGCCGAATTTGCGCATTTTGGCCGGGTCGGGTCTCATCGGGATTAGGTATGGCGCGAATCCGGGCGACTGCACGGAGCCGTGCCAGTCGACGTAGGCTCTCATTCTCACAGCTCCGCCCATGCCCATGGCCAGAGTGGCGTCTTTGCTCATGAACAGGAAATACGGGGCTTCCGGGTCCTGGAAATGCCGGAACTGGTCGTAGTAGAACATGTCTATGAGGTGTCTTACCGAGTCGGACGACGCCGTCGGTTCGCCGTGCTGGCCTATGATGGCCAGTTTGCGCGACGTGCACACGGAGTCTCGCTGGGCATCCATCATGTTGCGGGCCCAGACTCCGGAAAATTCCGTTGACAATACGGCCATTATGAATGCAATGGCCGCTGTGGTGTGGCGTATGTTCATCTGTGATGATACGTGAGGATATGTTTTGGTGATATAACACGGGGACGGGCATGAAAGTTTGTGGTTGGACGCGATTGTGTGTCATGGATTTGTAACGTCGTCGGCGACATGTTAAATAGGGCGCTGCCGGCGGTGAAATGCAATTTGGCTGCTGAAATGTTTTCTTATGTCAGGAAAAATTCGTTACTTTGCACCGAATTTTGAAAATTAACCAACCATTTAATAATTACAACTATGTCTGAAATCGCAGAACGTGTAAAAGAAATCGTCGTTGACAAACTCGGCGTTGACGAGAACGAAGTAACAGAAACCGCATCTTTCACCACCGATCTGGCTGCCGACAGCCTTGACACCGTAGAACTCATCATGGAGTTTGAGAAGGCTTTCGATATCACCATCCCCGACGAAGACGCTGAGAAGATCACCACTGTAGGTGACGCTATCGCTTACATCGAAAAAGCCGGCAAGTAATCAGCCTACATCAAAAGAAATTCCCTTTACTCCCTCCTCATCCCTTTTTCTCACTCAACAATCCCAGTTTTCACCCGCTAAATGGAATTAAAGAGAGTTGTAGTCACCGGCTTGGGTGCCATCACCCCGCTCGGAAATGACGTTGAAAGTACTTGGAATGCAGCTGTGCGCGGCGAGAGCGGCGCGGCTCCCATCACCCATTTCGATGCTTCCAAGTTCAAAACGCAGTTTGCCTGCGAAGTTAAAGATTTCAATGGCGCTGATCATTTCGACCGCAAGCGCCTCCGCCAGCTTGATCTGTATGCTCAGTATGCCCTTGTGGCAGCCAAGCAGGCTGTGGAAGACGCCAAGCTCGATGGCGAAGACATCAATAAAAATCGTGTGGGCGTGATCGTGGCTGCCGGTATAGGCGGTCTGCACACATTTGAGGAAGAAGCCGGCTACTATGCCCTTCATGAAGATCAGGGACCTAAATACAATCCCTTCTTCATCCCCAAAATGATTGCCGATATAGCTTCTGGCCATATTTCAATGGACTATGGTTTTCACGGTCCGAACTTCGGAACCGTGTCGGCCTGCGCATCATCGAACAATGCCATAATCGACGCTTTCAACCTTATCCGTCTCGGAAAGGCCGACGCAATCATCACAGGTGGTGCCGAAGCAGCTATTTTCCCTGCCGGAGTAGGTGGCTTTAACTCCATGCACGCTCTGTCGACACGCAATGATGATCCGACACACGCTTCTCGTCCTTTCAGCGCGTCGCGCGACGGATTTGTGATGGGCGAAGGCTCTGCGGTGCTTGTGCTTGAAGAACTTGAGCACGCCAAGGCTCGCGGTGCAAAGATCTATGCCGAAATCGCAGGCGGCGGTATGAGCGCCGACGCTCACCATCTCACAGCCACTCACCCCGAAGGTCTTGGCGCGATGCTCTCCATGCAGAATGCATTGGAAGATGCCGGCATGAAGCCCGAAGACATTGACTATATCAATGCACACGGCACTTCGACTCCCGTTGGCGACGTAAGTGAAATCAAGGCTATTACGGGTGTGTTTGGCGATCATGCCAAAAAACTCAACATCAGCTCCACCAAGTCTATGACCGGCCACCTTCTTGGTGCCACAGGCGCGCTGGAAGCTATATTCAGCATCAAGGCCGTAGGCGAGGATATCGTGCCCCCGACCATCAACCATGACGCTGAGGATGTGGATGCGAACATTGATCCTGAACTCAATCTTACGTTCAATCAGGCTCAGAAGCGTACGGTAAACGCTGCTCTCAGCAATGTGTTCGGCTTTGGCGGCCACAATGCCACTATCATTGTGAAGAAATTTGCGGAATAAATCTGCGGTTCACATAAAACTGACAACGGAGGGATGCCTGTGGGCGTCTCTCCGTTGCTTGTTAATATCTATGAATTTTGTAGTCATTTAAAAAATTAGGTGTATATTTGCGGATATATAATTCTCATGAACCAAAATTTTAAACACCTAATCCGAAATGAACAGTAAACTCAGCTTTTCTCTTGCTATGGCGGCTGCCGTGACTCTGTCCGGTTGCTCGAAAAAACTTGGACAGATGCAGGCCGATTATTTCTCCACCAATCCAAATCCTCTGGAGGTGGTGGGCGAAAATGTGCCCGCTACAGTGTCGGCACGCATTCCCGCGAAGTATTTTGTGAAAAATGCCGTAGTGACAGTCACTCCTTATCTAACATATGCCGGAGGCCAGACCGCATCTACCCCCTATGCGTTTCAGGGCGAAAGCGTGAGAGGCAACAATCCGGTGGTAAGCTATGAGCGTGGCGGTGCGGTGACCATCCCTGTGAATGTTCCGTATCAGCCTGCTATGGCAAACAGTACTCTGGAACTGGATTTCACTGTGACACAGGGTAAGAAGACCTATGCACTGCCCCGTGTGGCTGTGGCAAAAGGTGTGGTGGCCACAGCTACTATGGCCGATGCCGCCACTGCTACACCTGCAATCACTGCCGACAAATTTCAGCGTGTGATAGCCGAGAAGGTAGATGCCGACATCATATTCCTGATCAATCAGGCCAACATCCGTGACAATCAGTTGCGTTCGCAGGCCATGACCAATCTTCACTCCGAGATTGCGAACGCCGATGCCGATGACCGCCGTGAAATCGCCGAGATCAATATACAGTCGTATGCTTCGCCCGACGGATCGCTGGATCTGAACACACGTCTGGCCCAGGCGCGTGAAAAGACTACAGTGGATTATATGAACAAACAGCTCAAAGGCAAGTCGTTCGGCGAACTTACCGCAGACTTCACCCCTGAGGACTGGGAAGGTTTCCGCCGTCTGGTGAGCGAGAGCAAGATTCAGGACAAGGATCTGATCCTCAGTGTCTTGTCCATGTATCAGGATCCGGAAGTGCGTGAGCGTGAGATACACAATCTCTCTCATGTCTTTGAGCAGCTTGCCGAGGAGATTCTGCCGCAGCTCCGTTATTCACGCATCACAGCCAAGATCAACGTGATCGGCAAGAGCGATGATGAGATCCGTCAGGCCTACAAGCAGAATCCTTCGTCACTTTCTGTGGACGAAATACTCTATCTGGCCACTCTCGTCGACAGCAACGCCGAGAAAGCTCAGATCTACTCTACTGCAGCCGAGCTGTATCCCACCGACTATCGCACTTTCAACAACCTGGGCATGGCACAGTTTGCCGACGGCGACTATGATGCCGCACGTTCGTCGTTTGCACAGGCAGCCCGTCTGGCTCCTGCTTCAGGCGAACCTCAGATGAACCTCGGACTGGTGGCTCTGGTCAACGGCAACTACGATGACGCGCAGAGCCGCTTCGGCAATGCCGCCGGCGTGGAAGAACTGAATGAGGCGCTCGGTGTGTATTATCTGAAGAAAGGTGACAATGCCGCTGCCGCACGTTCGCTGCGTGGAGTCAATACTAACAATGCCGCTCTGGCCCAGATCCTTACAAAGGACTATTCTACTGCCAAGAAGACTCTGGCTGCAATTACCCAGCCCGATGCCACAACTTATTATCTCACAGCTGTGCTCGGCGCACGTACAAACAACGAGAACATGATCGTCAGCAACCTGCGTCAGGCCATCAAACTCAACAGCAAGATGGCTGAACGTGCTGCCAATGACATGGAATTTGCCCGTTTCAATCTCTCCGGAGTGCTCTGATATGACACAGACCCGCAAGTTCAACCGAGTGTTGCTTAAACTCAGCGGCGAGTCGCTCGCCGGTGCCCAAGGCCACGGTATCGACACCGTGCGCCTGGGGCAATATGCCGGGCAGATAAAGCAGGCCGTGGAGTCCGGTATTGAGGTCGCTATAGTGATAGGCGGCGGCAATATTTTCCGTGGCCTGAAAGGCGCGTCGCAAGGATTTGACCGAGTGAAAGGCGATCAGATGGGCATGCTTGCCACTGTGATCAACTCTTTGGCCCTGAGTTCGGCTCTGGAAGCTATCGGACAGCCGGCAGAGGTTCTTACGGCCATTGCCATGCATCCGATAGGTCATCATTACTCCAAATGGCGTGCCATTGACGCCATGAAAGCGGGCAAGGTGGCCATCCTGAGCGGAGGAACCGGCAATCCGTTCTTCACCACCGACACCGGTGCATCTCTGCGCGGAGTGGAAGTGGAAGCCGATGTGATGCTTAAAGGCACACGGGTGGACGGAATCTATACGGCCGACCCGGAGAAGGATCCGAAAGCCACCAAGTTTGACACGATCACCTATGATGAGGTCTATAACCGTGGGCTTAAAGTGATGGATCTGACCGCCACTGCCATGTGTAAGGAAAACAATCTGCCCATCATTGTGTTTGACATGGACACACCCGGCAATCTGGCCCGGGTACTTGCCGGAGAGTCGATAGGCACACTTGTGACAGTATAACGTTTTAGCCGATACCATATAAAGTAATAAGAAGAGACTGTATCGTATATATAAAAACAAGACACAGCCCGGGATTTTTTCCGGGCTGTGTCTTGTTTTTATAAAGTCTTGCGGGGAATCAGAACATGCTTTCGGGATAGTGGCCGGCGGCGTGAAGTGCGGCAAGTTTCTCCACGACTCCGGGACGGTCGGCTGCGTATGTCACGCCAAACCATTTGGAGTCGGTGTCGAGGACCTTGACGGTAGCTTCTCCGGAATTGATCAGCGCGTCCACTGCCAGAGGAATGAAGAATTCGCTTTTGGGAGTGTTGATGTCCTTGTCGAGGAATTTCTTGAATTCGCGTTCGGAATATTCGAAATAGTCGGGAGTGAAGCCCCACAGGTTCATGGACACCGGTGTGGTCGGGTCAAGGGTCTGTTCCTTGCCGTTTTCATCGGTGAACACGATGTTGTGGTCCTTGTCGTAGGAAATGGCGGTGCGTTCCACCACTGATGTGAGCAGTCCGTTTTTGTTTTCGCATACACCGCGGGCCACAGAGCCGTTTTCTGTCATGGTGTTGCCTACGCGGAAGCCAACCATGCAGTAGTCGCCCTTGCGGTCGTAATCCTTGGAAAGCTCGCGTGCAATCACTTCAAAGGCATCGCGTCCGTAGAAGTCATCGGCATTGATCACGGCAAACGGTTCATTGATCACGTCTTTGCCCATGAGCACGGCATGATTTGTGCCCCAGGGTTTGGTGCGATCGGCAGGACAGGTATAGCCTTCAGGCAGGTTGTCGAGAGACTGGAAAACCACTTCGGTGGGGATGTGGCCTTCGTATTTGCACAGCACTTTGCTGCGGAAATCCTGTTCGAAATCCTTGCGGATAACGAATACGACTTTGCCGAAACCGCTCTGGATGGCATCGTAGATTGAATAGTCCATGATGGTCTGGCCCTGTGGGCCGACTCCATCAAGCTGCTTCAGACCGCCGTAACGGCTGCCCATACCTGCAGCGAGAACAAAAAGTGTAGGTTTCATTACTTATGTGTGAATCTGAAAATGATTGTTTGGTCATATTCTTCTCCCGGGCGAAGCACTACCGACGGGAATTGCGGATGATTTACGGAATCGGGCAGAGCCTGACATTCGATGGCCACGCCGTCGTAGTCGTTATAAGGGCGTCCGCTTTTGCTCACGGGAGATCCGGCAAGCCAGTTGCCGGTGTAGATCTGCACACCGGGCTGTGTGGTCTCCACTTCAAGCACACGTCCGCTGCACGGGTCGGTCAGAGTGGCGGCGCGGCGCAGCGAGCCGGCGTTGAATCCGTCCAGAAGCCAGCAGTTGTCGTAGCCTTTTCCGTAGACCAGAGCCGGGAAATCGGCCTTTATATCGGCTCCGAGCACATGGGGTGATGTGAAATCCATGGGCGTGTCCTTGACGCTGAGCAGGTCGCCGGTGGGTATCAGCGAGTCGGAGGTGGGGAGGAAGAGGTGGGCGTTCAGCTGCAGTTCGTGACCGAGCACTGATCCGGAGTTCTCTCCGCCGAGGTTGAAGTAGGCATGATTGGTGAAATTAGCCAGTGTGGGGGCATCTGTTTCCGCGGTGATGTGCAGTCCGAGTTCGCAGAGGTCATTCCAGGAATATTCTGCTCTCACCGTGAGGTTGCCGGGGTAACCTTCCTCGCCGTCTTTGGCACGGTATGTGAAAAGCACGTGGTTTTCAGGAGTTATTTCCGATTCCCATATCTGGTTTTGGAAACCTTCGGGACCACCGTGCAGGGCGTTGGGGCCGTTGTTGACGGCGAGGTGATACTCTTTGCCGTCGAGCGAGAACAGTCCGAGGGCTATGCGGTTGGCACACCGTCCGGGAATCTTGCCGGCACAGGGGCTGTCGTAGTAATAGTCCGTGGGGTCGGCATAGCCGAGCACCACGTCGGCCATGTTGCCGGCGGCATCAGGCACTATGGCCGAGACTATGCCCGCACCAAGCGACGACAGCACCACCTGGGCGCCGGCGTCGTTTGTGAGGGTATAGAGTGTGATGTCTCCTTTGACCGAGGGGTATTTCTTGCTTGTTATTTCCATTGCAGATTTATTCGGAGATGCGACGTGCTCCGTCGGAAATGATTACGGGATAGATCTTGGGCTCGTGACCGTATTTTTCGGCGAATTTCTTGGTCACCACAGCCACAAACGGATCGTAGAGGTTGTCCTTGACCAGATTGATGGTGCAGCCGCCGAAACCGCCGCCCATGATGCGTGATCCGGTCACGCCGCATTCGCGGGCAATGTCGTTGAGATAATCGAGTTCCTCGCAGGATACCTCATAGAGTTTCGACATGCCTTCGTGTGTCTGATACATGCGTTCGCCAACAGTCTCGTAGTCGCCGCGGCCGAGCGCATCGCAGACGTCGAGCACGCGCTGTTTCTCTCCGATCACGTATTCGGCGCGATTGTAGTCTTCTTCTGAAATTTCCGCCTTGATACGGTTCAGATCGTCCATGGTCGCGTCGCGGAGGGTCTCGATGCCGAGTTTGGCAGCCACTCGTTCGCAACTCTGGCGACGTTTGTTGTAGGGAGAGTCGACCAGCTCGTGTTTCACGCGGGAGTCTACCAGCACCAGTGTGTAGCCGTCGAGCTTGAAGGGGAAGTATTCAAATTCAAGCGAGCGGCAGTCAAGGCGCATCAGGCAGTCTTTTTTGCCGAATACGGATGCGAACTGGTCCATGATGCCGCAGTTTACGCCGCAGTAATTGTGTTCGGTGCTCTGACCGATTTTCGCGAGTTCGAATTTGTCGATCTTGTTGTCGTTGAACAGGTCGTTCATGGCGTATGCAAAGCAGCTTTCAAGAGCGGCTGAGCTGGACAGACCGGCGCCCAGGGGCACATTGCCGGCAAATACGGCATCGAAGCCTTTGACGGTGAAGCCGCGTTTGATGATTTCGCGGCACACGCCGAATATATAGCGTGCCCATTGTTCTTTGGGTGCGTCTTCTTCGTTGAAACCGAATTCGGCTGTTTCGTTGATGTCGATCGAATATACCCGTACACGGTCGGTGCCGTTGGGGCGGATGGATGCTTCGATTATCTTGTCAATCGCTCCCGGAAACACAAAGCCGCCGTTGTAGTCGGTGTGTTCGCCGATCAGGTTGATTCGGCCGGCAGATGCGAACAGGATGCCTTCGCCGCCGAAGCGGGTTGAGAATTCTTCTTTGATTTTCTGTTCCATAGCGCAGGAACATTCTGTTTGTTCGGTTTTCATGATTTAATTTTATTTAGAGTAAGTGATTGGAATTTCAATAACAGCGGGCTTGAGTCCCTTGGCGCTTGCTTTCACGCGGAGGGTGCCCGGAGTGTCGCCGGGTGCCACGATGGCGGTGGCGGCACCGCTGAACAGGTCCATTTCCGGATTCTGGAACGGCAGCAGGCAGCAGGGGTCGCCGTTGGCTGTGGCTATGAACCGGGATCCTGATGCTCCGTCCACCGTGAATTTTACCTTGTGGACGGCTGTGGGCACAGGGTTGCCGTGGCGGTCCTCCGCAGTCACCGTGACGTAGACCAGTTCGTCGTGGTCGGCGATGACACTGTTGCGGGCGGATGTGAGGACAAGACGGTATGGCTTTCCGGCCGTGCGGGTGGTGGTGCGTGCGGTTTCCCGTCCGTTTTTGTCGTAAGCCACCACGGTCAATTCGCCCGGTTCGTATCTGACGGAGTCCCAGACATGGCGGAAGCGGTCAAGTTCATTGCCGGCGCGTCTTTTTGCACGTTTGCCCTGACTTTTGCCGTTGATGAAGAGTTCGGCTTCGGGGAATGAGCTGTAAGCCATCACCGGAGTCACTTCGCCTTCGCGGCCCGGCCATGTCCAGTGGGGGAGAAGGTGAAGGGTGGGGGAGTCGTCGCGCCACACGGATCTGTAGAGATAATACCTGTCCTTGGGAAGCGACGCCAGATCAATGATTCCGAACACCGAACTGTGGTTTGGCCACGCGTCCGTGTCATATGGGCTCGGTTCGCCGAGATAGTCGAAACCGGTCCAGACGAACTGGCCTATGAGATATGGAACGTCTTCATCGGCGGCCAGGTCTATGTCGGGAATATTGCTCCAGTAGCAGTATTCCACATCGTATGAGCTGCTCTGGTGATCGGGGTGTATCACGTATGCCCCTTTTGTCATAGGGAAATGGTAGACACCTCGGGAGCTGACGGTCGACGCCGTTTCGGAACCGAGCATGAGATGCTGCGGGAGAATGTCGTAGTACATGCCGTAGTGCTGCGGCTTGTAGTTGAAGCCCGGGATGTCGGTGGCGGCCGCGAATCCGTTGCGCAGCGGCGGCTCATGGGCCGACATGCCGTTAGTGACAGGCCGTGTGGGGTCTTCGCGGTGTATGATGTCCTGAAGGAAGAGCAGTTCTTCGGCTCCGTCGACATACCAGTGTGACGGAACTTCATTGCCGGTGCTCCACATCACCACCGACGGAGAGTTGCGGAAATGCCGCACCATGTTGGTGATGTCTTTTTCGGCCCATCCGGTGAATACCGCACCATAGCCGTTGGGGCTTTTCGGTTGATAGCTCCAGTCGTCGAAAGCCTCGATCATGAGCATGATGCCCATTTCTTCGCACAGTTCCACGAGTTCGGATGCCGGCATGTTGTGCGCAGTGCGCACTGCGTTCACTCCCATTTCTTTCAGCATTTCCAACTGATGGCGTATGGCCGAACGGTTAACGGCGGCTCCGAGAGGTCCGAGGTCATGGTGCATGCACACGCCCTTGAACATGGTACGTTTGCCATTGAGGTAAAATCCGTCGTCAGGTCTGAAATCGATAGAGCGGATGCCGAAGCGTGTGGAGTATTCATCGAGCAGCGTGCCGCTTTCCGGATCATACAGCCGGGTGACGGCGTTGTACAATACGGGAGTTTCCGGACTCCACAATTGCGGATCGCACACTGTGACGCTTTGCGTCAAGGGCTGCCCGTGGAAGTAATAGTCGGAAGAATCAGCAGCAGCTACATTGCCGCAGGGGTCTGTGATGACGGTGGATATGGTGAGGTGCTGACGTCGCGCGGCGCCTTTGACGGATGTCTGCATGCGCACGGTAGCGCGGTCGGTGTCCACGCTCGGCGTCGTTAAATATGTGCCCCATACGGGTATGTGTATGCGGTCGGTTTCCAGTAAGGTCACGTTGCGGTATAATCCCGCTCCGGGGTACCATCGTGACGACTGGGGCTTGTTTTCCAGAGAGACCTCGAGCCGGTTAATTCCCGGCAGTATGGCAGATGACAGGTCGATGGAGAAAGCATTGTATCCGTTGGCCCACCGTCCTGTTTCCTTTCCGTTAAGGCGCACTATGGGGTTGCTCATCGCTCCGTCGAATATCAGCGTGAAATGCCGTGACGTAGTGTCGGACACGTTGAATTCCGTGCGATAGAATCCCCGGCCGGTGTAGGGTAATCCGCCGGTGCGTCCGGTTTTTGCGGTGGGGTCGTGTTCGCCGTTTTCAGCCACCGCTACGGTCTGGAGGTCGTTGGACCGGTCGAAAGGGCCGTATATGGCCCAGTCATGCGGCACGCTGACCGGATGCCAGTTTATTGAATCACGTGAGAATTCCCACCCGTCTTTAAGCATCGTGGATGAGCGTTGCGCATGGCAGTTGACCGTATCTGCGGCTATGAATGAAGCTATAGCGGCAAATATCGGCCAGAGTCCTTGTGCGCTGACGTGTCGGTTGTCTGACATGATTATGAGGTTGTGTGACGCCAAAGTTAGCAAACTAACGGCAATCCGCCAAGATTTGCATTTACTTTTTCGCTTTTGTCAGTCGGCGTCAGAGAGGTCGTAGAGCATGCCGGATGCCACTTCCGCAGCTTTCTCTTTGCCCTGTGATGCGGCGGCTATTGCAAGGGCGAACGGAGTTGCTGTGGCCGGTCCGCGGCCGGTGATGATGTTGCCGTCGGTCACCACCGCTTCGGGCAGGTAGACTGCATCGGCGCACTGTTGCTCAAAGCCGGGGTAGCATGTGGCCCGCCGTCCTTTCAGAAGCCCCATTTGTCCGAGCACCACAGCCGGAGATGCGCAGATTGCGGCGATGTTTCCGCCGGTTGCGGCGTGGTCGTGCAGCATCTGACGTAAGGCTTCGCAACCATATAGATTTGACGCTCCTGGCATTCCTCCGGGCAGAATCAACCAGTCGGCATCGGAGGACGATACCTGCTCCATGCGGATGTCGGCAATATATGTCACGCCGTGTGCTCCGGTCACTTTCAGGGAGTCGGGGTTGACGGATACGGTCTTTACGTTCATGCCGGCCCGGCGGAGAATGTCTATAGGTGTCACGGCTTCGATTTCTTCAAAACCGGTGGCCAGAAATATGTAGGATGTTTTCATATAAGAGGTATGGTTATGTTTTTTAAGATTGTGTAGTGTATGTTGTCGTGTTATTTTACCGTCACGTCAAATTTCGGAATTTTTGCGTAGATTTGCAGTATATTATGCGAAAATTTATTGTTTTTTTGATAGGCGCAACACTTTTTGCCGTTTGCGGATGCAGTGGCCCGGCTGCATGGCGTAAGGCCGAAGGGTCGATGTGGCATACGTTGTATTCGGTTACTTACCGGTCTGACATGGAGTTGGGCGATTCAATCGTGGAGACGATGAGGAGGGTGGAGATGTCGCTGTCGCCGTTTCAGCCTAATTCGCTGGTGTCGTGTATTAACCGTGGAGAGCCGGTGGTAGTGGATTCGATGATAAGGCGTATATTCACTTGCTCGCAGACTGTCAGCCGGTTGTCGGGAGGAATGTTTGATCCGACGGTGGCTCCGCTGGTAAATTACTGGGGCTTCGGTTATGCCGGTCCGGATGGTGAGCCGTTGGATTCGGTGATGAGCAGGGTGGGCATATCGGAGTGCCGGATCGGGCCGGACGGAGTGATCGAGAAGAAGCATCCGAGGACTGAATTTAATTTCAGCGCCATAACGAAAGGTTATGGCTGTGATGCTGTGGGGGAAATGCTGCGCCGCAACGGCTGCGAGGATTTTCTTGTGGAGATAGGAGGGGAAATATGTCTGTCGGGCGAGTCTCCGAGGGGCGGGGCGTGGAATGTGATGATTGATGCGCCTGTCGACAATGCCGATGCAGTGGTCCATTCGGAAATGATGACCCTGTCGCTGACGGGGTGCGGCATAGCTACTTCAGGAAATTATCGCAATTACCGTATGACGGACCGCGGCAAGACCTCACACACGATCAGTCCGGTCACCGGAATGCCTGTGACTCTGGCGCCTGCAGATACTTTGGTGTTGAGTGCCACTGTGGTGGCGCCGTCGGCAATGGAGGCTGACGCTCTTGCTACGGCGTGTATGCTGCTGCCGCCGTCGTTGTCGCGTGGCATGATGCGTGCGGCAGGGGCTTCGCGTCTGATTCTCGCTGTGAGTACTCCGGCGGATTCGCTGTTGATTCTGGATATGCGGTAAGGCCGGGTGTATGTGAAAAACGGAATAAAGGATTGCCGTTTGGGAAATTTTGAGTAATTTTGGGGCAGAATCGGTTTCCGGTTTGTTATCAAATACATAAAAGTTAATTAAAAACGTGACCATTATGAAAAGTAAGCGTGATCTGAAGAAACAAATCAAATATATCTGTGGAGATCTGGTAGGCGAGTGCATGCTCATCGGCGAAATAGTCACCGAGGACAAGCAGGATGATGTGGCCCAGCTGATCATCGACATTGCGGTGCTGCAGGAAAGCACTCTGCGCAACGTGACATTCGCGTTTGACAAGAGCGTGCGCGACTTCGCGTCAGTCCACGAATATCACAAGGCACGTTCTGTATATTATCGTGCGGCTTACGGTGCGTTGCATGAAAAATTCAATGCCAGCCTTAACGAGTGCGTTCATCGTATGAACGATCTTGCCGGACTTTCCCAGAAGGCTTGATGCAATCAGTCATATTATGGCTCAGCCGCATTCTGCTGAAAATTGCGGGATGGCGTGTTGAGGTGTCTGTGCCCGACTATCCCAAGTCCATTATATGTGTGGCTCCTCATACGAGCAATATCGATTTCGTGATTTGCGAACTCGCATATTGCTCAGTGGGGCGCAGGGCCGGTTTTCTGATGAAGAAAAGCTGGTTTCGCTGGCCGTTGGGCAGTATATTCAGAGCCATGGGCGGAGTGCCGGTGGACCGTTCGAAGGGTAATTCGCTGACTTCGGCTCTGGTGGACCGTTTTCGCGTAGAGCCGCGTCTGAACATAGCCATTGCGCCTGAAGGGACAAGAAGCCGTACATCGCGTTGGCACACAGGTTTTCTTCGTGTGGCCACAGAGGCCGGAGTTCCGGTTACTCTTGCTGTGATTGACGGGGGATCGCGTACAGTGATGATGAATGAGGAATTCATACCTTCCGGTGATATTGATGCCGACATGGCGGCTATAAAACGGTATTATTCGCAATTTACAGCGATATATCCTGAAAAATTCTCGACAGAAACGGAATAAGATGATCAACAGTTCTCTGAAAATCGCGTCGGTTTCTCTGCCTGTCGTGTGGGCTGACAAAAAGGCCAACATTGATGCGGTGTCGGATATTATGGCGGGAATCCGCAAGGATACGGATCTGGTCGTGTTGCCGGAGCTTTTCTCGACGGCCTTTGTGCCTGACCCGGATGTGCAGATGCGGCTTGCGGAGCCGGATAGCGGAGAGACCGTGGATAAACTCAAGGAACTTGCCGCAGGATACCGTATGGCTATCGCCGGATCTTATCTGGCCTGTGACGGTGACGGCCGTATTTTCAACCGGGCCTTTTTTGTAGAGCCGTCGGGAGAGACGACGTTTTATGACAAACGCCATCTTTTTTCATTGAGTCCGGAGTCGTCGATCATGAGTGCCGGTACAGGGCGTGTTCCGGTGGTGCGTTACCGCGGCTGGAACATAGGCATGATCGTGTGCTATGACCTTCGGTTTCCCGTGTGGTGCCGCAATGTCGGTCTGGCCTATGATGTCATGCTGGTGCCGTCAAACTGGCCGTCGGTCAGGGGATATGCTTTTGAGCATCTGCTCATAGGGCGGGCTATCGAAAACCAGGCCTATTATGTCGGTGCCAACCGTGGAGGGGCGGATGATTATGGCGATTATGACGGCATGACTTTTGTGTTTGACCAGGATGGACGTCCTGTAGGACTGGCTGACAGCGATGACACACGTGTGGTCTATGTCGAGACGTCGCGTGATGCGCTTGAACGCTCGCGGAAGCGTATGCCGGCATCATCGGCTGCCGATCAATTTTCGATTATAATCTAAATACAACCAATCAAATGAGTAGATTGCTATATATAGCTCTGGGACTGGCAGTGTGCTGCGCAGTGTCGTCGTGTAAAAATGATGATCCGAATCCGTCGACAGGTGGGGGAATATTACCTCCTCCAGAGGTGGAGGATTCTGTCTATAATCCGGCTATGACTCCGAAGTTTGTATATGACATCAAGCCATATTCTGGCCGGATGGCTGACGATCTGGCTGACGATCTGGTGACGGATGACAAGGACCTGTATCATGAACATAATGACTGGGAGGTGCAGGTGACCGTGACATATACGGAAACTTCCGCATCGGTGACCGGAGTGGTTTCGCCGATGTCGGTGAAGGTTGACGGCGCTCATGTCAGTCTTGATATTGCCGACAAATACGCAAAGATAGTGTTGACTGGTGCTTCGTCGGCAGGATCATTGCGTGTAGACGGTCTCCACCGCCACATGATTCAGCTTGAAAGTCTGAATCTCACATCAGATCGCGGTCCTGCGATCAATGATCAGAACAAAAAGCGTGTGTTCCTGCATCTGGAAGGGGACTCGCGTCTGACCGACTCGCCGGTATATGCTCCTGCGGCGAATCCTGAGGAAGACCGCAAGGGATGCTTCTTTTCCGAGGGGCATGTGATAGTCAGCGGTTCCGGAAGCCTTTCGGTGAAGGGGCGTCAGCGACACGGATTTGCTACCGACGGTTTCCTGACGATACGTCCTGGTGCTACGCTTGTTGTGACCGATGCGGCTAAAAACGCCATTCATGTCAAAGGCGGAGCTTCAGCGGGATATGGCGTGCGAATGATCGGCGGATATGTATATGCCAATACTTCCGCTCCTGCAGGCAAGGCTTTGAAATCGGATATGCGGATCATGGTTTATGGCGGACAGCTGGACCTTAACTGTTCGGGTGATCCGGCTATGGATCTGGAAGACAATACACTGAGCTCAGCCGCATGTATGAAAGCCGACGGCGATATAGACATCAATGCCGGAAAAATAACGCTGACAGCTACCGGCGACGGCGGCAAGGGCATAAATTCAGACGGTTCGTTAACGCTTCGCGGCGGTGTGACCACGATAGCATTGAGTGGCGAACATCTGTCAGGCGACACGGATACTTCCACCTCTAAAGGCGTAAAGACCAACGGCAATATAAACGGATTGGGAGGTGTGATGAACATATCGGCTATCGGTGGGGGATCCATAGGTGTGGACTGTGTGGGAGCAGCAGCTCTCAACGGCAGCATAATCTATTCTTTCGGCTCTTCGTATGGGTTGAGGATTGCCGGTGCGCTTACACTTAATGACGGCACTCTGCTGGCAGGCGGGGAGAAGAATGATGTAGCCGACGTGGCTGGCAAGATGAGATTTGTCGGCTTTGACGGAATTGCCGTGTCGCATGATACGACCACCGGTGTTTATTCCGTAGAAGACGGCAAGTTATGCGGCACTTTCTTCTGGCCGTTTGATATATCATCGGCTTCATTGCGTTTTTCGTCTTCTGATCTGTCGGCGGAAGGCGATTATGAGATACGCTGATAGTACAAAAAACATTATATATCATATTTCTGAAATAATATAGCCATGACAAAACAACTTCCTGCCGCCTTTTCGATGGTTGCGGCCGTGACAGCATGTGCGGCATTGCCGTATCTTATGGGTTCGTGTGTGAAAGCTAAATCGGATACCGTGCCCAAGCAGCCGAATATCGTGTATATCATGACCGATGATCATACAGCACAGATGATGAGTTGTTATGACACCCGTTATGCCGAGACTCCGAATCTTGACCGTATAGCAAAGGACGGAGTGCGTTTTACCAATAGTTTTGTAGCAAATTCATTGTCCGGTCCGTCGAGAGCATGTATGCTTACCGGCAAACATAGCCATGCGAACGGATTTACGGACAATGAGCATTGTGTGTTTAACGGTGATCAGCCCACATTTCCCAAGTATTTGCAGAAGGCAGGCTATGAGACAGCTATTTTCGGTAAATGGCATCTGGAAAGCACTCCACAGGGATTTGACAAATGGGAAATCGTGCCAGGTCAGGGTGATTACTATAATCCACGCTTTATTAATATGCAGAACGATACAGTGGTGGAGCATGGCTATCTGACCAATGTGATCACGGACAAAAGTATCAACTGGATGGAGAACGAGCGGGACAAGTCGAAGCCGTTCTGTATATTGATACACCATAAGGCGCAGCACCGCAACTGGTTGCCGGACACATGTCATCTTGGCCTTTATGAGGATAGGACATTTCCTCTGCCGGATAATTTCTTTGACGGCTATGAGGGCCGCAAGGCAGCTGCTACGGCAGAAATGCGCATTTCGGACCACATGGATCTGATATATGATCTCAAGATGGATCGACAGGATCTTACGTCGAATCTGAAGTCGACTTATCTGAGTTTTGTGAACAGGATGGATTCGGCACAGAGGACTAAGTTCGAGGCTTTTTACGAACCTATCAGAAAGGACTTCTTTGCTCGTAATCTTCAAGGCCGAGAACTTGCTGAGTGGAAGTATCAGCGCTATATGCGAGACTATATGAAAGTGCTGAAAAGTCTGGATGATAATGTGGGCCGAGTGCTGGATTATCTTGAAGAGCATGATCTGCTTGATAATACGCTGGTGGTCTATACTTCTGACCAAGGGTTTTATATGGGCGAACACGGGTGGTTTGACAAGCGGTTTATGTATAATGAGTCGTATCACACGCCTTTGGTGATGCGTCTGCCCAAAGGTTATGAACGCCGTGGTGATGTCGATGAAATGGTGCAGAACATTGACTATGCACCTACGTTCATGCAGTTGGCCGGTGTGGAAGTGCCGTCGGACATACAGGGAGAGTCGCTGGTGCCGCTGTTGCGCGGGGAAAAACCGGAAAAGTGGCGCGACCAGTTGTATTATCACTATCATGAATATCCGGCAGAGCATGCAGTGAAGCGCCATTATGGAGTAAGCACAGACCGCTATAAACTTATTCATTTCTATAATGATATAGATGAATGGGAATTGTATGACCTGCAGGAAGATCCGTCGGAAATGAATAATATTTACGGTAAACCCGGAACGGAGACCATTACAGCCGAAATGATGGAGCGTCTGCGTCGAGCGCAGGAGCAGTATGATGATCCCATACGCCATCAGTTTCCGATTTAGTAGGCTTGTTGCTTAAAGCCCTTGATTATTATACGTTTCCACCGTAGCTATTACGTTTTTTTCGTAATAGCTACGGTGGAAAGATTTTTAAAATCTGCAACCGGCCGACAAGCCGATCCATCAGCTGAATTATGCTGTTTGCTGAATTGTCGGTGAATTTCTTTCCGGAACTGATGCCGAATGCCTGAATCTCGATCTGGTTACTCCAGCGTTTCTTCCAATTTATGTTTGTGCCGAATCCTAATCCGGCTGCATATTCTATTGTAGAAAGAAAGTAATTTATCCCGCCTGAGAATATGGTATAGAATTTGTCTGTGCCTATTTTGAAGGATATCGCAGTATTGATTGATTCGGAAAATGAGACTTCAAATTCATATTTTCCTCTATGTTTTGCAATGTTGATCAGACCGATGGAAACACCTTTATCTCCGTCTTCCATATAATTTATAAGTCCTAATTGCACACCCGTTACCGTTTTGGCAACGTTTGCCAGAGCAGAAATCAGAGCAGAAATCTGCAATCCGCTGATATGTTGGCCGATATTCAACAGTCCGGCAAACTGCAACGGAGAGTTGCCTGATGCAGCAATATTGGCGAAGCTGCTTATCTGTACGGCATTGTGGCTACAACCGGTATAATTCACTATGCCGGCTATCTGAATTCCTTTAGTATAACGCTTTGACGCGTTCCATAGACTTCCTAATTCCAAGATTTTATTGCCTGCATTGTAACCTCCTATCAAGTTGATGGAAACGCTGGTGGTAATTTTTTCTGAATTTATGCCATTGCTTGATATGGGAGGAAAAAGGCCGAACTGAAACCATCGTTCATTTTCTTCTGCGTTGAGATTTGTCGGAAGGTGTATAAGAAGTGTGATCCGGACAAGTGAAAACAATATTGCTTTTGCTGTATTCATATATAAATCAAATCTTGTTTTTTTAGGCGGTAAAATTAACCGTAAATATGAATACGTAAAAGCGAATATCCGTCAACTGAAGTATTTATTACATGAATTTCAGAATAAATCAAATGAATTTATCAGCCGTCGAGCCATTTTAAAAAATCCTGGACGCGAGCTCTGCTGATCATCAAATCCATGCTGGCGTTATGTTTAAGGGAGACTTTAAGTCTGCTGTTGAAATATTTGGAGACTTTTGCTATTGAGCCTATGGATATGATGCATCCTCTGGTCGCTTTGAAAAACATATGTGGATTCAATGACGGTTCTATAGACTCAATGGTATAAAAATTTTCTGTCTTGCCGATGATTACTGCAAGTATTTTTCTTCTGAACTCAAAAAGCATCAGCTCAGTTATGGCAAGAAGCATCGCAATAAGCCGGGACGGCTTTCCGATGCCGAGGTCATCACCATCCTGATTCTCTTTCACAGCAAGGGATTCAGATGCCTCAAACACTTTTACACTCAGTATGTCTGCAAGCACCTTCTCCACCTGTTCCCTAAGACTGTGTCATACAACAGATTTGTCGAATTGCAAAAGTCCGTGCTACTGTCATTCACGGTATTCATAAAGGAAGTGTTGCTTGGGACTTGTACCGGCATTGCGTATGTTGATTCGACTCCGTTGAGAGTCTGCAAACACCAGCGCATACTTATCCACAAGACTTTCAAAGGTATCGCTCAGCGGGGCAAGTGCTCGATGGGATGGTTCTTCGGCTTTAAGCTGCACCTGATCATCAATGACAAAGGTGAGATTCTGAACTTTATGTTCACACCGGGTAATGTAGATGACCGCGAGCCACTGTATTCAGAGTCATTTATTGAAAACGTCAAGGGCAAACTCTGTGGTGATAAAGGATATATCGGCAAACAACTGTTTGAGTTCCTGTTCATGAACGGAATCCAGCTCGTTACCAAGGTTAAAAACAACATGAGGAACTCGCTGTTGTCCGTGGCTGACAAAATTATGCTTCGCAAAAGAGCTCTTGTTGAATCTGTTAACGATGAACTTAAAAATATCGCTCAGATAGAACACTCAAGGCATCGGTCGTTCGCAAATTTCATAACCAATGCCTTGAGTGCCATTGCCGCATACTGTTTCTTCCCAAAGAAACCGTCGATTTCTTTGGCGTTCGTGGCGGACAATCAATTGA
>ERZ778497.66-NODE-66-length-92762-cov-10.113238_pt1 | contig 92762 bp, 67 predicted proteins | sample MGYA00509938_ERZ778497 | MGnify/ENA primary metagenome ERZ778497 (study PRJEB29527, sample SAMN07138969) | mouse gut metagenome | material: feces | host: mouse | place: China:Nanjing | collected 2016-01-25 ... | reverse complement strand
CGTTCCTTCCCGCTTGGGAAGGAACGCGCGGCCCTTTCGTTACGGGTAGTGCATCCTCTGCTACGGGCAGTACCCTTCTGCTACGGGCAGTGCATCCCTGTTACGGGTAGTGTCTCTCCCTGTAGACAGCACTCCTTTCACTGCTACGGGTAGTGTATTTTTATCGAAAAACGATATATTTTGGCGCCTTTTTTCACTACCAGTAACAAAAAGATTCCGGAGTCTACAAAGGGCGGCACTACCCGTAACAGAAGAGGCACTACCCGTAACGGGGAAGCGCGGAGGATCCGGTCATGAGATGGTGCAGTTCGGCGGCTATGCTCAGATATATGCATGTGATCACCGGCAGATTCAAGGGAGTGCCGCTCGCCACGCCGCGCGCGGAGACACGGCCGACGACCGACCGCACCAAGGAGGCGCTGTTCTCACGCCTCGAATCGCATGGGCTGCTGCAGGACGCGCGTGTGCTCGATCTGTTCGGCGGCACCGGCGCGCTCGGCATCGAGGCGCTGAGCCGCGGCGCGCGCGAACTCGTCACGGTGGAATCATCCGCGCAGGCGGCGCAGCTCATCGCGCAGACACTCACCGCGCTGCGCCGGCATGCCGGTTGGGAAAAGGGGATGAGCGCGCGCGTCGTACACGCGAAAGCGGAGCGGTACGCGGCGAAAGCGAAGCCGGGCGAGCCTTTTGATTTGGTGTTGATCGACCCGCCGTACGCGTTCTCCACAGCCGACTGCGAGCGCCTGCTCTGCGATCTGACCGCGCGCGGGCTTGTGGCGCGCTTCGGCGTGATCGTGCTCGAACGCTCCACGCGCACCGCGCCGCCTGCAGCCCCGGAGGGCTGGATCATGGCCGACCGCCGTGACTACGGCGAGACAGCCGTCTACACGTTCCACTCGCAGGAATACGAGCAGATCGTGCAGGAACAATCAGAGGAATAATCAGCTGATGCGGCGCGGGTGATCGCCGGAGACCTCCCAGCCGAGTTCGATCAGCGTCTTGCGGTCCGCCTTGCTCAGCGCATGGCAGTCGAGCTGTGCGATGAGGTCGGGGCGGATGCGGTTCGTTTTCTCAAGCGCCTCGTCGCGGCGGAACCGGTCGACCTTGGCATGGTCGCCGGAAAGCAACACGGCCGGCACGTCCAGGCCGCGCCAACTGGCGGGCTTCGTGTACTGGTTGTGTTCGAGCAGTGCATTGCCGCCGGTGTACGACTCCTCGATAATTGAATCGGGATTGCCCATGAAGCCCGGCAGCAGGCGCGTGATCGCCTCGAGCATCACCGACACGGCCACTTCGCCGCCGTTGAGCACATAATCGCCAATCGAGTATTCGCGCACGTCCACGCCGCGCTCGCGGTAGTAGGTGGGGATGCGCGCGTCGTATCCCTCGTAGCGCCCGCAACCGAACACGAGATGCTGTGCGTGCGAAAGCTCGGTCGCGGCCTGCTGCGTGAAGAGTGGGGCGGAGGGATTGGGGAAGATGAGGATCGGGCGGTCCGGGAGTGCAGTCTCCTGGGCGGGTGCATCCACCGGCAGGCCGAGCAGTTCGTCGAGGCACTCCGCCCAGACGGCCGGCTTCATGACCATGCCCGCGCCGCCGCCGACAGGGGTGTCGTCCACGGACTGGTGCACGTCGTGCGTCCAGTCGCGCAGATTGCGCGCGCGCACGCTGATGAGACCCTTATCTTTCGCCTTGCCGAGCAGGCTCAGGTCGAGCACGTCGAAGTATTCGGGGAAGACCGAAACGATGTCGATGTCCATGGCAGTCCTTTGAGAAATTGCAGCGCGCACTTTTTTCAGGCTTGGAAAAAAGTGGAAGGAGTTTGAGGGGAAAATGGTGATTTGTGCGCGCTGGAGCGCGCACAAATCACCACGCCCCGAAAAAAGTGGAAGATCACACCCCGGGGATTAGGCCACCAGGCGGGTCGATCGTCAGATAACCCTCCTCAAGGTCGATGTCCGGCACAAGATCGACCACGAATGGCACGAGTGCCGTCGTCTCATCGCCCACGGGCTGTGTGAGGCGGATCTTGAGCAGCCATTGCGCGCCCTCGATCATGTCCACGACCTTGCCGAGCACGCGGCCGTCGGCCTTCAGGCGTGCCTCGAGGCCCACGAGGTCCTTGGGGTAGAATTCGTCGTCTTCCAGCTCCCACGGTTCACCGTACAGCACGGTGCCGTTGAGCTCCTCGGCGGCGTTGCGGTCGTCCACGCCTTCGAGTTTGAGGTACCAGCGGTTTTTGAACGTGCGTGCACGTTCCACAGTGTAGGTCACAGAGCCGTCGCGGTTGAACAGCTCGGCGCCGGGGGCGAACCGCTCTTCGGGTTCGTCCGTGAAGATGCGCACGGTCACTTCGCCCTTGAGTCCCTGTGCGCGGCCGATACGACAGACCCTCAACAACTCGGGCTGTTGAGGGTCTGCAGGAAGTTCACCACTCACCTACGCACATCCATGATGTCGACGCGCACCTTGTGGTCGGCCATGGCCTGCACCACGGTGCGGATCGCGTTGGCGGTGCGGCCGTTGCGGCCAATCACGCGGCCAATGTCTTCAGGATTCACGCGTACGCGAATGAGTTCCCCGCGCGCATTCTCATGGGACTTGACCGAAACGTCGTCGGGAAAATCGACGATGTTCTTAATCAGATGTTCCACGGCTTGAGCAAGCATGATCAGATCACACTGCTTCCGGTGCGGACTCTTCGGCGTCTGCGAACTCGACCTTTTCGTCGGCCTTCTGCTCGTCGGCGGCGTCGGCATCGGTCGCGTTCTCGTTCGCCTTGATCTCGGCTTCGGCCTTGGCGGCCTTGAGCTTCTGGGCCTTGGTGTCGGCCTCTTCGATCAGCGTGGCGGCGTCTTTCTTCGGGGCGACGGTCTTCAGGGTGCCTTCGGCGCCCTTGAGGCCCTTGAACTTCTGCCAATCACCGGTGATCTTGAGCAGGTTGAGCACCTGTTCGGTCGGCTGGGCGCCAACGCCGAGCCAGTACTGGGCGCGCTCGGAGTTGATTTCGATGGTCGAAGGCTGGGTGTTCGGGTTGTACAGGCCGATCTCCTCGATCGCCTTGCCGTCGCGCTTTGCGCGCGAATCCATGACGACCACGCGGTAGACCGCGTAGAACTTCTTGCCCATGCGCTTGAGACGAATCTTGGTTGCCAAAATGGCTCTCCTTGGTAACTAGGGGTGTGCGCCATCCCGTGCCGTGTGGGGCACAGCCCGGCCGGTGCACGTGTTCCTTGGCCACACGGTAGTAGAGGGCCCCGCATGGTCAAATAACCCATACAGTATACAATCCGCCATGGAAAACTGTCTGACATCCGCTCCATCCAGCAGAGATTTGTCATGGTTGCGGCCGTCCTGCATGACTTTTGTCAGGAGAGGGCAGAGCGCCGTCATGCTGTGGGCAATGGGCGGCAATGGCCGGGCGGCGGGGCCGGTTATAATCGCAAGCGGTAGATACCGTACAAGGCAAGGGAGTCTGCATGTTCATTCCGCGGTATTACGAGGATCTCAACACGTTGCATGTGGGCTGCGAGCCGAACCGCTCGTACTTCATCCCTGCGTCGCGCCCCCTCGACACGACGCTCGACAACCGCCTTGACTCCGACCGCCTGCAGCTGCTCAGTGGCGACTGGCAGTTCCGCTACTACGGCAGCATCCACACCCTTGACGCCGAGGTGACCGCCGCCGACGCCGCGTATGCCCCGCGTTTCTTCGACGTGGACTTCGACACCGCCGCCGACTACGCCACGCTGCCCGTGCCGAGCGTGTGGCAGATGCACGGCTACGACCACAACCAATACACGAACACGCGCTACCCGTTCCCGCTCGATCCGCCGTACGTGCCCGCGGACAATCCCTGCGCCGTCTACCGCCGCACATTCGACTACACACCGAGCGAATCTGCCCCGCGCGCCTACCTCAACTTCGAGGGCGTGGACAGCTGTTTCTATGTGTGGCTCAACGGCGAGTTCATCGGCTATTCGCAGGTCTCGCACTCCACGAGCGAATTCGACGTGACCGAGCACATCGCGCCCGGCGAAAACACGCTCGTGGTGCTCGTGCTCAAATGGTGCGACGGCAGCTATCTCGAAGACCAGGACAAACTGCGCATGAGCGGCATTTTCCGCGATGTCTATCTGCTCACGCGGCCCGAGCGCATGATCCGCGACTACTTTGTGCACACGAGCATCGAATTCGGGCCCGACGACGAGCCCGCCAGCGCGCACATCTCCATCGACTTCGCGCGCAGCGGGGCCGGCCTGCCCGACTGGATCGACGTGACCGTGCTCAGCGCCGGGGGCGAACCGGTGGCGCATGCCCGCGCGGTGCCCGCGGCGTGCATGCCCGACGGCCCATTCCCCGTGCATGCCCGGGCGCAGCTCACGCTCGACGCGCCGCGACTGTGGAATCCAGAGCGCCCGTATTGCTACCGGCTCGCCATCGAGACGCCGGATGAGGCGATCACGCAGCTGCTCACCATCAGCGACCTGCACGCAGTGGCGCACGACGGCGTGCAGCGCGTGGTGGAGCTCAACCGCAAGCCGATCGTGATTCACGGCATGAACCGGCACGACAGCGACCCGCGCACCGGCTACGCGATCAGCGCCGAGCAGTTCATGGAAGACCTGCTCCTGATGAAACAGCACAATGTGAACGGTGTGCGCACAAGCCACTACCCGAACGCGCCGCACTTCTACGACGCGTTCGAACAGCTCGGGTTCCTAGTGATCGACGAAGCCGACCTTGAGGCGCACGGTGCGAACGACGCCTACCATCCGGCGAGCGGCGTGCCTCAGGAGGACTGGAAGCGCGCTGCGCAGCTGTGGAACGAGCGGATTGCCGACAACGAGGACTTCGCGCCGGCGATCACTGACCGCGTGCAGCGCTGCGTGGAGCGCGACAAGAACCATGGGTGTGTGCTGTTCTGGTCGATGGGCAACGAAGGCGCGTTCGGCGTGGGGTTCGAGCGCGCGCTCGCGTGGACCAAGCGCTACGATTCACGGCGCCTGACGCATTACGAAAGCGCGCGGTACGTGGAGTCCGGCGGGCATGATGCGCATGACTACGGCAACCTCGACGTGCACAGCCGCATGTACCCGAGCATCGCCGAGATCGACGCGTACTTTGCCGAAGGCCCGGCCAGCGCCGCCGCGAACCCAGACGGCGCGCTCGGCGAGAACGGGCAGGCCGCCGGCGGCGAGGTCAAACCGTATGTGCTGTGCGAATTCTGCCACGCGATGGGCAATGGCCCGGGCGACCTGGAGGACTATTTCCAGGCGATCCAACGCCACCCCGGGCTTGTGGGCGGCTATGTGTGGGAATGGTGCGACCACGCGGTCGACGCCGGCCGCACACCGCAGGGGCGGCGCGAATACCTGTACGGCGGCGACTTCGGTGACTACCCGAACGACGGCAATTTCTGCGTGGACGGCATGGTCGCGCCCGACCGCACGCCGCATTCCGGCCTCGACGAGTTCAAGAACGTGTTCCGCCCCGCGCGCGTGGAAGATTTCACTCTCACCGGCGGCGACAGTCCGGATGCGTCCGTCACGCTGCGCAATCACCTCGACTTCACGCCGCTCGGCGCCGAGGTCATGCTGATGTGGGAACTCTACGTGGACGGCGTGATGCAGGCGTACCGCCTGTGCGACGACGAGCTCACACAGCAGGCGATGATGATCGCGCCGCATGACGCCGGCCGTGTGCCGCTCATCGGCCTGCCGCCGCTCGTGCGCGACGGCAAGGTCACGCTTGTGCTGCGCTATGTGACGCGCGAGGCCCGCTGGGGCATGGACCCGCTGTTCGAGCTCGGCTTTGACGAGGTCGATGTGCCGGTCGTGGGCAGCGCGTGCAACCAGTGGGTGCGCCAACAGCACGAGGAGATGCTCGCCGGCGACGAGCGGGGCGCCGCGATCCAGGTGCAGCGCGCGGGCGCGTCGATTGTGCTCACAGGCGTGGATTGGCGGTATGTGCTCGACACGCGCACCGGATTGTTCCGTGAGCTGAGCTACCGCAATCACCAGCTGCTCACCGAGCCGATGACACTGAGCATCTGGCGTGCGCCGACGGACAACGACCGCACTGTGCGCGAGGAGTGGGAGCGCGCGCAATACCACCATGCGTCAGCGCGCGCGTACAGCGTCTCGGCGCGCGCGGTCGCGTCGAGCGGCATCGCGCAGGCGGACGCCGAGCCGCGCGAATCCGACGAGCAGGGCGCTCACCTGTCGATCAACGCCGTCGAGCTGCGCTGCGCGATGGCCGCGGTGGCGCCGGTCGTGCAGCCGATCGCGCGCATGCAGACCACGTGGACCGTGCACGCGGACGGCTCGATTGCCCTGCGGATGGACGTGGAGCGCGACACCGAGTTCCCGTTCCTGCCGCGCTTCGGCATCCGCATGATGCTGCCGCGCGCCATGCGCAACGTGGTGTATTGCGGTTACGGGCCGGGCGAAAGTTACGTCGACAAGCACCGCGCCTGCTGGCACGGCATGTTCGAAGGTACGCCGCCTACGCTCGGCGAGCGCGAGATCCGCCCGCAGGAGAACGGCAACCGGCACGACTGCGATTGGGCGAGCGTGGCGGGCGACGGCGTGGCGCTCATCGTGCTGCGCGGCGACGGCGTGCAGCCTGCGCGCGCGTTCGACTTCCAGGCGATCGACTACACGGCCGAGGAGATGACGCGCGCCGCGCACGACTTCGAACTCGAGCCGGCCGGCGCGACCGTGGTGAGCGTGGACTACATGCAGTCGGGCATCGGGTCGAACAGCTGCGGGCCTGAGTTGCTGCCGCAGTACCGGCTCGACGAGCCCGAGTTCCGCTTCGCCGTCACGCTGCGTCCGCAGAGCGCATGAGCCGACAGGGGCGCGCGGCGGCGTGGATCAGGCGGCACCGCAACGGGCTGTCGATTGCGCTGACGGTCGCGCTCATCGTGGCGTTGTTCGGCGCGTGGCATGCGTTCACCACGCCGACATTCGTCGACACCGCGTACGGGCCGATGCCCGACGTGGTGGGGCGGCAATTCCCTGACGGGTATTACACGCTGCGCGATTACGGATTCTTTCCCACCTACCGGTATGTGCGCTCCGATGAGCCAGTCGACACAATCCTCTCGGTCACGCCGACGGGCGGGCCGGGCAGCGTGACGAATCCGCCGGTGGGCGTGGGGCCTGTGAAAACCGACGATTGGCGCGCGTCGGTGACGATGGAGATCTCCCAGGGGCCGGGACGCGCGGCAGACGATTAGCGCTATGCCTGCTCGCGCGCCTTCTTCTTGGGCAGCGGAGGCAATGATTCGGGCCAGGTCTCGCGGGCGGCCGCGTTCACTGGTTCGTGTTTGTCTTGCAGGGTGAGCGTGGCGGCGAGCGCCATGTGGTCAGATCCGTCGATGTGCACGGCCTGTACGTCGCTCGCGTGCAGATGGTCGGTGAAGATCACATGGTCGATCACAATGCGCGGCCACGGCAGCCATGTGGGGTAGGTGGGGTGCAACCCCTTCGCCTCGTCGAGCGCGGCGTCATGGAAGCCGCTCGCGAGCAATTTGCGGAAGCTCGGGTGCGGGATGCTCGAATTGAGGTCGCCGAGGATCACTGTGATCGTCTCATGCGCAGGGGCGTCTGGGGCGGCCAGATTCTGCTGCGGGTGGGCGAGCGCACCCAGGCCGATGATGCCTTCGGACCATTCGCGGCAGCCGCGCTGGGGCGATTTGGGGTGTGCGGAGGCGAACGTGATGTCGCGCATCGGCGAGACCTGCAGCGTGACGGCGGGCACATCGGCGGCGGGAATCGCCACGCCGGTGGGTGTGCTTTGCGCGGGTTCGACGCGCAGCCACACGCCGTTGAAGCCGCCGTTGTCGCTTGCCTGTGGGTCGCCGAGCTGGCGGTAGGGCAGGAGGTCGGCGAGGCCGGCGGCGTCGAGCTGGCGCACCAGGTCTTCGGTCAGCTCCTGCAGGGCGAGCACGGCCACGTCTTCGTCACGCACCATGCGCACGATCTCGGCGGCGTTGGCGTGGCCGAAGCGGCAGTTGAGCGTGAGCACGCGGAAGCGGCCGTCGTGGGCGTCATCGAGGCGGGGTGTGCCTTGTGTGGCCTGGGTATGCGACTGCGCTTCGCGGGCTTTGCGCTCGGCGATCTTGCGGGCGATGGCCTCGCCGGTGTTCGGCGACTTCAGGTCGTTGAGCCAGTATGCGGTCTTGCGCATGAGCGAGGCGATGAGGCCCGCGGCGCAGCATGCGGCGAATCCCCATTCGCGCATGCACAGGCCGGCGATGCCAAGGGCGGTGAACGCGATCCACAGCATGGGGGTGAGGGCGATCAGGTACGGCAGTGGGCTGTGGCCGTCCCAGCCGGCTGGCAGTTCGGTGAGCGCAAGCCACAGCAGGCAGACAATCAGGATGATCCACAGTGCGATGAGCATGGAGGTCCTTTCGACTGATGGATGGGGTGGGCGGTTTTGCCTAAGCATATGCGGCCAACAAGCATGTGACCACGTGGGTTTTCGCCGTTTACGTCACTGCATTCGCTGTTTTGGCCACCATTTTCGCTGTTTTGGTCACTTTTCTGCTGTATTTGTGACGTAAACGGCGAAAACAATGACCAAAACAGCGAAAACCTAGACAAATCGCACGCAGGATGGGGCTGGTGGCCGGCGGTCGCAGGGGCTGGTGGCCAGCGATGGAGGCTACTGGCCAGCAGCAAAGGCTGCGCGGCGCCACCTGATTGGTTGGCGGTGCCGCGCAGAGGGGTCAGCCAAGGAGGCCGCTCAGGCCGCCACCTAGGTTCGGCGGGATTTCGCCACCGAAGGCGTCCTGCAGGCCTTCCGGCAGCTGCGGGGTGCCCTGCTTTTTCGCGAACGCCGAACCCCCCGAGCTCGGCTTGCCCGAAAGACGTGCGCGCAACGCCTGCTCTTCGGCCTCGCGTTTCATCGGATTGCCCGACTTGGAGCCGCCCTTCTTGCCTTTTTTGCCCTTTTTCCCTTTCTTGCCGCCGCCGGGGCTACCCATGCCCGGGAATCCGCCCATGCCGGCCTTGTTGCTCATGCGCTTCATCATCTTCGCCGCCTGTTCGAAGCGCTGCAGCAGCGCATTGACCGCGGAGACGGTGACGCCCGAACCATACGCGATGCGGGCTCGGCGCGAACCGTCGATGATCTTCGGGTCGCGGCGTTCTTCCGGCGTCATCGAGCGGATGATCGCCTCGGTGCGGTCGATCTCGCGCTCGTCGAACTGCTCGAGTTCCTTGCGGTGCTGCGCCATGCCCGGAATCATGCCGAGCAGCGACTTCATCGAGCCGAGCTTGCGCACCTGCTGCAGCTGGGCCAAGAAGTCGTCCAGCCCGAAGCTGCCTTCCGCCATCTTCGCGGCGGCCTCGCGTGTCTGCTCCTCATCGAATTCGCGCTGCGCCTGCTCGATGAGCGTGAGGATGTCGCCCATATCGAGGATGCGCGAGGCCATGCGGTCGGGGTGGAACACCTCGAAGTCCTTGAGGCCTTCGCCGTTCGATGCGAACAGGATCGGCTTGCCGGTCACCGACGCCACCGAAAGCGCCGCGCCACCACGGGCGTCGCCATCGAGCTTGGAGAGCACCACGCCCGTGAAGTCCACGCCTTCGTCGAACGCCTGGGCGGTGCGCACGGCGTCCTGGCCGATCATCGCGTCGATCACGAACAGGATCTCGTTCGGCTGCACGGCGTCGCGGATGTCACGCGCCTGCTGCATCAGTGTCTCGTCCACGCCGAGTCGGCCGGCGGTATCGATGATCACCGTGTCGTACAGCTTCTGCCGCGCGTATTCAATCGAGTCGCGCGCCACCTTCACCGGGTCGCCGGTGGTCTCGCCCGGAGCGGAAACGGCGTCGCCGCCCGTGGACTGCACGCCCTTCTCCGGCGCGTAGACCGGCACGCCGGCGCGCTCGCCGACCACCTCGAGCTGCGTCACCGCGTTCGGACGCTGCAGATCGGCCGCCACGAGCAGTGGCGTGTGCCCGGAATCCTTGAGCCAGTAGCCGAGCTTGCCTGCGAGCGTCGTCTTGCCGGCGCCCTGCAGACCCGCGAGCATGATGATCGTGGGCGGGTTCTTCGCGAAGTTGAGCGGGCGATCGACGCCCTGGCCCAGGATGTCGGTGAGCTCGTCATTGACGATCTTCACCACCTGCTGCGCCGGATTGAGCGCTTCGGAGACCTCGGCGCCGAGCGCGCGGTCGCGTACGCGCGCGGTGAACGAGCGCACCACGTCGAGCGAGACGTCGGCGTCGAGCAACGCGCGGCGGATTTCGCGGATCGTGCCGTCGATGTCCGCTTCGGAAAGCTTGCCTTTGCTCTTGAGATGCTTGAACGCATTCGAGAGCCTGTCTGTAAGAGAACTAAATGCTGCCATAATGAGCCAATTCTAGCCGTTGCGTGGGAAAAGGGGCGGGATTGTGTGGAGGCTGTGAGGCATGCTGTTTTGGTCTGCGCATAACCGCGCGCGGCGGCTAAGCTGAATACGTTGAGTGCCGAGCGAAGGAGTGTGCGCATGCATCAGAAGAAAATCGAGCAGCAGGCGTTGAAGGTGGGCATCGTCGTCAATGTCGTCATGGTGCTCGCCGGGTTCTTCGTGTTCTTCCTCACCGGCCTCAAGGCCATGTTCCTCGACGCCTCGTTCACGGTGATCTCGGTGATCTCCGGCGGCGTCGCCGCGTATCTGTCCAAGAAGACAGTGCGCGTGAGCGACCGGTTCCCCAACGGCATGTTCGCACTCGAGCCAATCTACGCGATCTGCAAATCGATCTTCACAATCTGTCTGCTGCTGTTCTCGTTCCTCGACGTGCTGCGCGTGGCGATCGACTATTTCGCGTACGGCGAGGGCGAGCGGCTCAGCTTCGGCCCGGTGATCATCTACCAGATCGCGGCCGTGGCGGTGTGCCTCGTGCTCGTGGGGTATTACCGCGCGCGCAACCGGTCAATCGGCAACGCGAGCCTCATGCTCAAAGCGGAGGCGAACGGCACGTGGATCGACGGCATGATCTCGCTCGGCATTGGCATTGTGGTGGTGCTGCTGTACTTCCTTCCCAGTGGCACGCCGTTTGATTTTCTGCACTACACCGGCGATTTCTTCATCACCACAATCATTGTGCTGCTCACGATCAAGGAGCCGGTCACGGTGCTGCGCGACGCGTTTGTGGAGCTCGTCGGCGGCACACATGACGACGAGGAGATCTCCGGTTTTGTGACGCGCGAAGTCGGAGCGCATCTGCCGGAGGGCATCCAGATGGAGAAGATCCACGTGTTCAAGACTGGCATGAACTTCGATGTGGACATCTTCATCGGCAGCACGAAGGGCACCGTGCAGATGGAGGAGCTTGTGGGGGCGCGCCAGACGATCGAGAAGGCGTTGGAGCCGAAGCTGCACATCGTCAACGTGGATTTCGTGTTCGAGTAGGCGGTGCGCGACTGTATTTATGGCTGTTGGTGGCTAGGTGCTAGTTGCCAACAGCCTTTTTGTGCACTCCCATGGCTGTACATGGCTAGCCACTAGCCACGCACGTCCATCACCGCGGTCCATTGCGGCTGTATGTTGCTAGTCGGTAGACGCATACAGCCATTTTCGTCGAGCATTGCGGCTGTATGTCGCTAGCCGGTAGCCATCGACGGCTATGGCAGTGCGCTGTAAGGCTTCTGCGTCGGATGTTGGCCGCACACGTCGTGCCATCCACAGCCGGCTCGTTCTCTGCTACTACGGGTAGTGCTTCGCCTGCTACGGGCAGTGAAAAACGGCCTAAAACATGTTGTATGTCGACAAACATGCACTACCCGTAGCTCAGGAGGCACTACCCGTAGCGAGCGGTGGGGCCGTACCGGTTGGTGCCCATGGCATGACTACCTCGTAGCAGGGGAAGCACTGCCCGTAGCGGGGGCTTTGCAGTCCCATCCGGGTACTTTCTTGAAGCACAAATCATTTGTACAAATATTTTGTATAATGAGGTTGTGTGAAAGGAGAAGCGATGACGGAACAGCGAATGAAAGTGGAAGACGGTCCGGCGCCTGCGGAGTCGGAGGAGGCGCTCAAGTGCATGGCGCATCCGGCCCGCATGCGGCTGCTCGGCGCACTGCGGGTCGGTGGCGTGCAGACGGTCGGTGAGCTCAGCGCCGCCACCGGTGAGGCGCCGGGCGCGGTGAGCTACCATCTCGCGCAGCTCGCGAAAGTCGGGCTTGTCGAAAAAGCGGCGTCGCCAGATGGAGACAAACGCAAAAGCTACTGGAAATCCTGCCATCACGCGACAAATGTACAGCCGGACAGTGCGGACGCAGACGTCATCGACGCGTTCAGCCGTACGGCGGCGCTCACCTATCAAATGACGTATGAGCGGTTCCTCGACGTGCTGCCCACGCTGCCGCAGGAGTGGGCGCAGACGTGCGGTGCGAACGACCGCGTGCTGCGGCTCACCGTGGAGGAGACGCGCGCGATGGTGGACGACCTCAACGCGGTGATGCATAAATGGGAGCAGTTGAGCGACGCCCGCAGGGCGGCTGCCGAGCGTGGCACTGGCGCCGCCGCAGACAAGGAAACCGCCGTCGAACCGGTCGCCGTGGTGCAGCAGGTGTTCCGATGGGTGCCGTGACCGAGACGTCCGCCGCGCGCCGCTCGTTCTGGCGTGCGCCGAATTACGCCGCTTGGTTCACCGCGGACACGGCATCCGCCGCGGGTGGGTCGCTGCGTGCGCTCGCCGTGAGCCTTGCCGGATACGCGGTCTCCGGGTCGACGGCCGCCGCAGGCTGGCTCGGCACTGCCGCGCTCATCGCGCAGCAGGTGGCGAGCGTGTTCGGCGGCACGTTCGTCGACCGCCATGAGCGCCGCACGCTGATCGTCGTCAACGCGGCGGTCGGTGTGTGCACATGGGGGAGTGTGGCGGTGCTGTTCGCGGCGCGCATGCTCACCTACCCGCTGCTGCTCGTGATTGCCACGCTTGGTTCTGCGGTCAGCGGCTTTCTTGGTAGTGCGACCGATGCGATGCTCCGCTCTATCATCGGCGTGCGCGACTACCCGAAAGCGCTCAGTCTCAACCGTGGGCGAGACGCGACAATCAACATCGCCGGCAATCCCGTCGGCGGATTCCTCTACGGCGTCGCGCCTTGGCTGCCGTTCCTCGTGACGGCGTGTCTGTATGCGCTTTCCGGTGCGGCCGCGCGCCGCATTCGCGCGCCGCGTAAGGCGCATGCGCCCACCGCGCGGCCGTCGTTCTTCGGCGACTTTGTGGGTGGATGGTCGTGGTCGTTGCACAAACCGCTGCTCGTGACGGTCATGATTGCGGCGGCGGTGCTCAATTACGGTGTCAACGGCGTCGAATATGCGATTCAGTTGCATCTGATGCAGCTCGACACGAGCGCGACGCTCATCGGCGCGATTGGCAGTGGCATCGCCGCGACGATGCTCATCGGCGCGTTCGCTGCGGCACGGTTGAGCGACCGCGTGCCAGTCGGCGGTTGCATCTGCGTCAGTTTTGTGTTCCTGTGCGTGTGCGTGGCGCCGATGCTGTTCGCGTATGGGCCTGGCGTATCGCGTGGCGCGTCGTATGCGCTTGTGTTCGTTGCGAATTCGGTGATGGGTCTGCCGTTCCCGATCATCGACGCGCTACTGCTCGGTTTCGTGTATGCCAAGGCGCCAACGTCGATGCAGGGCAGAATCGCCGTTTCGCTCACCGTGCCTGCGCAGGCGCTCTCCGCGTTCTCCAGCGCGAGCGCCTGCGCACTGTTGCCTGTGCTCGGCTTCCGCGGCACCATTGCGGTGTTCCTGGCGACGCTTGCACTGTCCACCGTGATGGTGCTGTGCAGTGCGCGCATCCGCCGCATCCCGCGCGCCGACGGCTGGGATGCGGCGGAACTGTAGCTAGGTCAGTCGAGGGACCAGGTGGAGCCGTTGGGGCCGTCTTCGATCGTGATGCCGAGGGCCGCCAGATCGTCGCGGATCTTGTCGGCGGCCGCGAAATCCTTCGCCTTGCGGGCCGCGGCGCGCGCCTCGAGCTGTGCGTCGATGAGGCGCGCGAGCGCGTCCTGTGCCGCCGAGGCGCCGCCCGCTTCGTCGCCGCCGCTGACCCACGGCTCGGCGAGCGGATCGAGGCCGAGTGTGTCGAGCATCGCACGCACATTGACAAGCGTGGTGCGCAGGGCTGCGCGCTTGTCGCTTTCGGCGTCGTCCACGAGCTCGGTGAGCTGCGTGTTGCCGGCGCGCACCTGCGTGAAGATCGCGGCTGTTGCACGTGAAACATTGACGTCGTCGTTCATCGCGGCCACAAAATCCACCGGCAGGTCGTCGGCGGAAACACCGGTGATTTCCTCGCGTGACGGCTGCTCGCCGAGCGCCTCGGCGGCGTGCTCGATGAAGTTCATGATGCGGTCGTAGGCGGCCTGCGCCTCGGCGAGCGTCTGATCGGACCACTCGAGCATCGACCGGTACTGCACTGAGCCGAGCGCGTAACGCACGACCCACGCCGAATGCTCCTTGAGCACGACAGGCACCGAGAGTCCGTTGCCCAAGGACTTGCTCATCTTCTCGCCCTTCGCGGTGACCCACGCCGAGTGCATCCAGCGGTTCGCCGTGCGGTAGCCGGCGGCGCGCGTCTGCGCCATCTCGTTTTCGTGGTGCGGGAAGCGCAGGTCGAGGCCGCCGCCGTGGATGTCGAACATGCCGTCGAGGTAGCGGTAGCTCATCGCCGAGCATTCGATGTGCCAGCCGGGGCGGCCGGTGCCGAACGGCGTCTTCCAGCGCGCGTCGGCCGGGTCGGTGGTCTTCGGGCGCTTCCACAGCGCGAAGTCGCGCGGGTCGCGCTTGTCTTCGGAAAGGTCGGCCGGATCGACCGGATTGTACTTGTCTTCGCCGGTGGCGTCCACCGATGGCCCCATGCGGTCGGCCACGGCCGCCGCCTCATCGACCTCGGTGGTCTGCTTCTGGTGCGTGAGCTCGCCGTAGTGCGGCCACGACGCCACATCGAAGTACACGTCGCCCGTGAGCTCGCCGTTCTCGTCGCGCACCACGTAGGCATGGCCGTTGTCGATGATGCGCTCGATCAGGTGGATCATGTCCATGATGTGCCCGGTGGCGCGCGGTTCATACGTCGGCGGCAGTACGCCCAGCTGCTCGTAGGCGCCCGTGAACTCCTGCTCGTAGTGGTAGGCGCGCGCCCACCAGCGCTGCCCGGCCGCCGCGGCTTTGTCGAGGATCTTGTCGTCGATGTCGGTCACATTGCGGATGAACGTGACGCGGTAGCCGAGCCTGAGGAACCAACGGCGGATGATGTCGAACGCCACACCGGCGCGGATGTGCCCGATGTGCGGCGAGCTCTGCACAGTGGCGCCGCACACGTACATGCCCACCTTGCCCGGTTGGATCGGCTCGAACCGCGAGACCTCATGCGTCGCCGTGTCGTAGAGCTTCAGGTCGACGGCCGCATTCGCGACGCCCTCGTTGCCGGCCTGAAGTGTCTCGGCGAACTGCGGATCCGTGAAAGTGTTGGAATTGCTTGCTTCGTGGGTATGCTCGGTCATGGTTCGAGCGTACGTAGACAACTAGACGAGTGCGGCCGCTACTGGCCCATTTGCTCGGAAAGGTCGAGCCATTCGGCTTCGAGGCCGTCCGATTCCGCCGCGAGCGCCTGCAATTGCCCGTTGAGCTCGTTGAGGCCGGCATAGTCGCTCGGGTCGTGGGCCGCCATCTGCGCTTCGATCTGCTCTTTCTGCGTTGCGATTTTCTCGAGCTTGCGTTCAATCGCCGACACACGCCGCGAGGCGTCAGCGTAGGCCTTGCCGCTGAGCTTCGGCGCTTCCGGTTCGGCGGCGGTGGCCACAGACGCGGCGTCGGCTGAACCACCGCCATTGGCGGCGGAGTCACCTCCGGTCGCCGGGCCCCCCGCAGCGCCCTCCAGCCCCAGCGGGTCCTCGCCACGCTTGAGCTGCTCCACCATGTCGAGGTAGTCCTGCACGCCACCCGGCAGGTGGCGCACCTTGCCGCCGATGAGCGCGAACTGCTCGTCGGTCACACGCTCGAGCAGGTAGCGGTCGTGGCTCACCACGATCAGCGTGCCCGGCCACGTGTCGAGCAGGTCCTCCATCACGGCCAGCATGTCGGTGTCCAAGTCGTTGCCCGGCTCGTCCATGATCAGCACGTTCGGCTCGTCGAGCAAAATCAGCAGCAGCTGCATGCGGCGCTTCTGACCGCCCGAAAGGTCGCGAATCGGCGTCATGAGCTGCGCCGCCTCGAACCCGAGCCGCTCCATGAGCTGGCCCGGCGTCACCTCTTTGCCGTCCACGATGTAGCTGGGTTTGTACCGGCTCAGCACTTCCTTGACCTTGTATTTGCCGAGCTTCTCCAGCTCGTCGAGCCGCTGCGAGAGCACAGCGAAGCGCACGGTCTTGCCAATGTTCACGCGCCCGGCCGTGGGCGTGAGCGTGCCGTCGAGGATCTTGAGCAGCGTCGATTTGCCCGCGCCGTTCGCGCCGACGATGCCGAAGCGGTCGCCCGGTCCGATGAGCCACGTCACGTCGTCGAGGATCTTGCGCCCGCTCACCGTGATCTCCACGGCCGCGCTTGTCTCCTCGGCGTCCGCATCGTCGCGCGTGCCGCGCAGCGCGTTGATCTCGCCCGCCGGCTCGTGGTGCGTCAGCCCGTGCTCGGCGGCGACCTCGGCCGCCCGCGCGCCGAACGCCGAGGCGAGCCGCGGGTCGTCGGCGTCGTCGACGGCGATCGTGACGCTGCCGAACACCTGCGGCTCCTGCACCATCGGCTCCACCACGTCCACGGTGCTCGCCGACCGCGCGCTCGCCGCGAGCGCCGCCGCATCGGGGTCTATGTCCGCATACGCGCCCTGCTCGCGGTCGTAGACCTGCGTCACGTCGACCAGATCCACGACCTGCTTGCCCAGGCGCGCGGTGGCCATCTGCTTGAGTTCCAACGTGTTGCGCATCGGCGGCACATCCGCGATGAGTTCAGTGGCCGCCTTGACGTGGAATTTCTGCTTCGTGGACCGTGCGCGCGCCCCGCGCGAGAGCCACGCGAGCTCCTTGCGCGCCAGGTTGCGGCGCTTGGTCTCGCGCACGTCGGCCTGCCGGTCGCGCTCCACGCGCTGTAGCATGTAGGCGCTATAGCCGCCTTCGAACGGTTCGATCTGCCCGTCGTGCACTTCCCACATCGATTCGCACACTTCGTCAAGGAACCAGCGGTCGTGCGTCACGAGCAGCAGTGCACCGGTGCCGCGGCTCCACCGGTTCTTGAGGTGTTCGGCGAGCCAGTGGATGGTGATCACATCCAGATGATTCGTGGGCTCGTCGAGCGCCAGGATGTCCCAGTCCTTGAGCAGCAGGCGCGCCAAGTCGGCGCGGCGCCGCTGCCCACCGGAGAGCGAGCCGATTTTCGCGTCGAGGTTCATGCCGCCCAGCAGCGCCTCCACGATCTCGCGCGACTGCTGCTGCGACGCCCATTCGTAGTCTTCGCGTCCCTCGAGCGCGGCTTCGCGCAGTGTCGCATTGTCGTCGAGCGCATCGCGCTGCGTGAGCATGCCGAACGTGAGCCCGTTGCGGCGCGTCACACGCCCGGAGTCGGGCTCCTGTGTGCCGTCGAGCAGCTTGAGCAGCGTGGATTTGCCGTCGCCGTTGCGGCCCACGATGCCAATGCGGTCGCCTTCGAACACGCCTTGCGTGACGTCGGTGAACACGGTTTTTGTGGCGAATGCGAGCGATACATGCTCAAGTCCCAGGTCATAAGTCGGCATAGTGTTCCACTGTAATGAGACCGCGGTAAATCACCGTGCCGGAGCTGTGCGCCGGCTAGTTCATCAGCGAGCGCGCGTAGGTGTTGCAGCGCGCGGCGAACCCGGAGAACACCTGCTCGGCGAGCGGCTGCAGCTGGCCGTAGATCGCGGCGTAGGCGTCGCGCAGTTGGGATTTGGACCCGCCCGACGCTTTGAGCTGCTTGACCATGGCGGGTTCGTCGAGCCACTCCTCGAGCAGCTGCGGCGTGACTTCGAGATGGAACTGCATGCCGAGGGCCGACCCGAAACGGAACGCCTGCACTTTGGTCTCGGCGGACCGGGCGAGCAGTTGCGCGCCTTCGGGCAGGGTGACGGCGTCGGTGTGCCAGTGCAGCACGTCGAGTTGTTTGCTCCACATGGAGAAGTAGTCGTGGCGCTCCATGCGCTTGATCGGCATCACGCCGATTTCTGGCGTGCCGTTGCGCTTGAGTTTGGCCCCCAATGCCGTGGCGATGATCTGGTGGCCCAGGCACACGCCGAGCACGGGTTTGCCCACGCTCACGGCGGCGCGCACGAGTTTGGCTTCAGCTTTGAGCCCGGGGTAGTCGTCGAAGTCGGTCGCGCCCATCGGGCCGCCCATCAGCACCACGCCGGCCACTTCGTTGAAGTCCGGCATGTCCGGTTTTTTGTGTGTGGTGATGTTCAGCGTCTGCGTGGGCAGGTCGATCTCTTCGAGGTCGGTGAGGATACGCCCTGGTTTTTCCCATGCGGCATGCTGAAGGATCAGAACTTCCGGTTTGCTCATAGCCACTATTGTGCCATCTGCCCGGACGAGGCGGCGCAGTTCTTCTACTACCCAGCCGCTTTTCGCCGTTTGCGTCACTGGATTCGCCGTTTTGGTCACTGTTTTCGCTGTTATCGTCACTTTTGAGCCGGATTCCTGACCATAACGGCGAAAACAGTGACCAAAACGGCGAACACACAACGATGTGGTGGTGCACAGGCCGCTGCGAACCTGGGCTCCCGATATGCAGGAACGCCGCGCACCGCGCAGGGGGCGGATGCCCCGCGCACGGCGCACGGCGTTCACGCGTTCAGCGGCCGGTGATTTCGGACCCGACCACTTTCTCGCTCAGCGCACGCGGGCCGCGGGTCATCGCGACGGCGCCCGAGCGCACGAGCTCGATGATGCCGTAATGCTCGAGCAGGCCGAGCAGCGCGTCGATCTTGCCGCCCGCGCCGGTCGCCTCGATTGTGAGCGATTCGGGGTTCACGTCCACCACGCGCACGCGGAACAGGCGCACGATCTCGAGCACATCGGAGCGGTTCGACTCGTCGGCGGCCACCTTGATCAGCACGAGTTCGCGCTCCACGGTCGTCGTGGGGTCAAGGTCGACGATCTTGAGCACATGGAGCAGCTTGTTGAGTTGCTTGATGATCTGCTCGAGCGGCACATCCTCCACGTCGGCGGTCACGGTGACGCGCGAGATGTCGGGGCGCTCGGTGGGGGAGACCGAAAGCGAGTTGATGTTGAACGCGCGGCGCGCGAACAGTCCGGAGATGCGCGCGAGCACGCCCGGTCGGTTCTCCACGAGCACCGACAGCGTGTGACGCTGGGAACCCGGCTTGGATGCAGGATACGATGCCATCTGTCTTGCGCTCCTTTCAGTTGTTTTCCTCGGTGGCCACGGCTTCGGCGAGCGATTCCGCCACGTCTTGCGTGCTCGGCCGCCCGTCTTGCAGACTCACGTTGCCCTGCGGGTTGAGCAGCGGCTTGATGCCCGGCATGTAGGTCACGTTGTCGTTGGAATCGCCGGCGGCGACCATCGGCCACACCATCGCGTCCTTCCACACATGGAAGTCAATCAGCACCGGGCGGTCGTTGATCTGGTTCGCCTTGCGGATGCACTCGATGGCCTCTTCCTTCGTGCGCGCACGCATGGCCACACACCCGTAGGCTTCGGCGAGCTTGACGAAGTCCGGCACGCCCACGAGCCCGGTCTTCTCCTCTTCGTGCAGGATCGTGGCCGAATAGTGCTTCTCATAGAACAGCGTCTGCCACTGGCGCACCATGCCGTACACGGAGTTGTTGAGCAGCGCGATCTTGATCGGTGTGCCCTCCATGAACGCGGTGGCGAGCTCTTCGCTCGTCATCTGGAACGAACCGTCGCCGTCGATGAGCCACACCGGCTTCTTGCCATCGAAGTATTGCTGCGAGCCGATTTCGGCGCCGATCGCGGCGGGCAGGCCAAAGCCCATCGTGCCCAGGCCCCCGGAAGAGATCCACTGGTGCGGGTGGTGGAACTCGATGAGCTGCGTGGCCCACATCTGGTGCTGGCCCACGCCCGAGACCCAGATCGTGTTGGGGTCGGCCTCGGCCGAAAGCTGCTGCACGACCCACTGCGGGGCGAGCGTGCCGTCGGTCGGCTCCTCGTACGCGATCGGGTACTGCTCCACCCACTTGTTGAGCAGCGTCCACCACGTGGTCAGATCCGGCTTGCCGTGTTCCTTGTGCAGCTGTTCGATCTGCGGGATCAACGCCTGCAGCACCGTCTTCACATCGCCGACGATTGGCACGTCCGCCACGCGGTTCTTGCCGATCTCCGCCGGATCGATGTCGATGTGGATCACGCGCGCGCCCGGAGCGAACGCCTCGAGCTTGCCGGTCACACGGTCGTCGAAGCGTGCGCCGATCGCCACAAGCAGGTCGGAGCGCTGCACGGCGCCGGTCGCGGCGATCGTGCCATGCATACCGAGCATGCCGAGCACGGCCGGGTCGCTATCGGGCACGATGCCGCGCGCGGGCAGCGTCGTCACGATCGGTGCGCCGGTCAGGTCGCTCAGCGCCTTGACCTCGTCGCCGGCGTCGGAACGCACGGCGCCGCCGCCCACATACAGCACGGGGCGGAACGAGCGCTGGAACATGCGCGCGGCGTCGGCGAGCACGCGGCCGTGCGCCTCGGTCACGGGGTTGTAGCCGGGCAGGATCATGCGCTGCGGCCACGAATAGTACATCTCGCCGTTCTGCGCGGTCTTCGTCAGGTCGACGACGACGGGGCCGGGGCGGCCGGAGCGCGCGATGTAATGCGCTTCGGCGAGCACGCGCGGCACGTCCTGCGCATTGGTGACGAGGTACGAATGCTTGGCCACCGGGTAGGTGGCGCCCACGATGTCGGCCTCCTGGAACGCATCGGTGCCGATCGAATCGACACCCACCTGGCCGGTGATCACCACCATCGGGATCGAATCCATGTTCGCGTCGGCGATCGCCGTGATGATGTTCGTGGCGCCAGGGCCGGACGTGACGATGCACACGCCCACTTCGCCCGTGGCCACCGCGTAGCCTTCGGCGGCATGGCCGGCGGCCTGCTCGTGGCGCGTGAGGATGAACCGGAACCCGGTTTCCTCGTTGATCGCATGGTAGACGGGCAGAATCGCGCCTCCCGGAACGCCGAACACGTCTTTGACTCCCAGGTCCTCCAGCGAGCGTACCAGCGCTTGCGCGCCGGTCATCTTCTCTCCGTCGGCGATGGTGCGCTTGTGCTGATCCCCGGCGGATTTGCTCACGCCGCGGAACGCCTGCAGGGGTGTAGGTGACACTGCTTTCCCTCTCATTGATAGTACGGCTGGGGCTGGCCCCACGATTGCAGCCATACTACTGGACGCACGCGGTGCGTGGGGAGCGGTGACCGAATGCTGAATCGAGATATGGATGCGCGCGCTACACCCGTCGGCGCGCGTCGCAGATGGCTCACGCCGCTACTTGCCGCGCGCGTCGAGCTTCTTCCACCCCTCTTCGGCGGCGGCGAGCTGCGCCTTGCGCTTGCTCGTGCCGGTGCCGGTGCCGATGATCTCGATCGAATCGCCGAGCATGGCGCGCGCCGTGAACACCGGCGCATATTCGGGGCCGGCCACCGACATCTGGTACCGCGGCTCGCCGAGGCCCATCTGATGCGCCTTCACGGTGAGCGACGTCTTCCAGTCGAGTGCCGGGCCCTCGCTCGCGACTTCGGCGAGCGTGTCGTCGATCAGGTGATGCACGACCTTGCGCGCCTCGTCGATGCCGTGCTCCACGAACGTGGCTCCGATGAGCGACTCGACGATGTCGCACAGGATCGAGCTTTTCTCGGCGCCGCCCTGTTCGCGCTCGCCGTGGCCGAGCAGGATGTAGGGGCTCACGTGCAGTTTGTCGCGTGCGATGGCGCTCAGTTCCTCTTCGGAGACGGCCTTGGCGCGGATCTTGGCGAGCTGGCCTTCGGTCATGTCGGGGTGGCGTGAGAACAGCGTCTCGGTGGTGACGAGCTCGAGCACGGCGTCGCCGAGGAACTCAAGCCGCTCGTAGTTCTTGACGCCGGGGTGCTCGTGCGAGAACGAGCGGTGCGTGAGCGCCTCCACGAGCAGGTCCGGCTGCAACGTGGTGCCGAGCGCGGCGAGCAGTTCGCTGGAAGGTGATGTGGTGTCTGTGCTTACCCGAACGGAATGTGAACTCATAGTTGGCATACTACTCGGTGCCGTAACGGGGCGCCGGGCCCGCCAAGGCATAGAAAAACGCCCTGCCACCCGTCGATGGCAGGGCGTTGAGCGTCAGTGAACCGCCTGGATTCAGCGCGAATGCGTGGCGCGGATGGCCTCGCGGTAGACGCGGCCGCGGTAGGAACCGCAGGTCGGGCAGGCCATGTGGGCCAGGGTCGGAGCGCCGCAGTTCGGGCAGCTGATCGTCTGGGCGGCCTTGGCCTTCCAGGTGGAGCGACGCGTGCGCGTGTTGGCGCGCGACATCTTGTACTTTGGCAGTGCCATAGTCGTATCCTCTGTTTCGTTCGAACAATATGAGCTTAAGCGTTCAGCATGTTAACACAGCTGCGGTACAACTCAGGCGTCGCCCCGCTCTTCCGCCTCGAGCTGCTCCTTGAGCGCGGCCAGACCGGCGAACCGCATGTCGGCCATCTTGTGCTCGTGCTCGGGGTGCTCGTTGAGGTCCACGCCGCACTGCGGGCACAGGCCCTTGCAATCCGGGCGGCACAATGGCTGCAGCGGCAGCGCGTCGACGAAGGTGTCGCGGATCAGCGCTTCGATGTCGGCGAACGCGCCGCGGTCGATCAGCGGATACACGTCCTCCGCCTCGTCCTCACCGGCGAAGATCTCCACTTCCTCGTCCTTGTCTTTGCCGTCGTCCGGCTGCTCCTCGAAGGGGAAGAACGCGGTCGCCTGCGCCGTCCAGTCGCGGTCGAGCGGCGTGTCGCAGCGCGTGCACACGGCGTGCACCGGCGCGGTGAAGCTGCCGGTGAAAATCAGTCCGTCCACAATCGAGTCGAACCGCCCGCGCACCTGCACGTCGCTGCCTTCGGTGATGCCGACGATCGTGTCGCCGATGCCGCCCGGCGCGGGGAACGCCTTGTCGACCTCCATCGACTGCCCCGCGCGCGAACCGATCTGCGCCACGGGAATCGTCCAATCCGTGTATGTGACTCGTGCCATGTGACTGCTCTCTCCATTTCCTCGTGCCGGGCCATGCGTGCGGCCCGGTCTGCTGTTTGGTTCAATCGCCTGCGCGCGCGTGGTATTCCACGCCGCCGCGCCGGCCTAGTCGTCCGGATAGTCGTCCTCGTCGAGCCGCGGCAGCTGCTCGGCGGCCTTCTGCTGTCGGTCCTCGAGCACCTTGAGCCCCGCCTGCACGTCGCGCTCCAGCTTGTGCAGCTGTTCTTCGAGGTCGTTCATCACGCCGATGCAGTAGCGGTCGGCGCCCTGTGTCAGGTGGTCGGATTTGCTCTGCGCCTTGTCGAGCATCGAGCGCGCCTTTTCGCGCGCCAGCTGTGTCACGTTTTCCTGGCTCGCCATGAAGCGCACCTGGTCGTTCGCGTCGCGCACCATGTCGGCGGCGCGGCTCTGCGCGGACGTGATGATCACGTTCGCCTGGCTTTGCGCGTCGGCGAGCCGGCGCTCGGCCTCGCGCATGAGTGCGGACGCGCGCTCGAGCTGCACAGGGAGCATCGATTTGAGCGACTGCAGCTGTTCGAGGAAGTCGTCGCGGTCGATCTTGACGGCCGTGGGCGAGAAGATCGAGCCTTTCGCCTCGTTGAGCATGCGTTCCATCGCGTCGATCGCGTCGTACACGGTGGTGAACTCGGCCTGTTCGTGCGCCGGCGTGGCGCCGCCGTCATCGGCGTGGTGTTCGCGCAGGTCGGGCAGGTCGTCCATCGAGAATCGCCGGCGTGGCGCGGGAGCCGCGGGTTCGGCGCCGGCGGTCTGGGCGTCCGGCTCGGGGTGTGGATCGGTCATGTCCGTCATGGGTGTGCTCCTTCTTGCCTCTCTGTGGCCTCGGTTTACCGCTGTGCCGCCGTGGCCGGCCGTTCGGCGTGCAGCGCGGTATACAGCATGGGGATCACGTAGTCGGGCACCATGCCGGTCACATCGCCGCCGTGGCGCGCCACGTCTTTGACGACCGAGCTCGAGATGTGTTCGAGGGCCGGCGCGGCGGGCAGGAACATCGTTTCGATGCCGGCGAGCTTGCGGTTCACGAGCGCCATGCCCAGTTCGGCCTCGTAATCGCCGTTCTGGCGCAGGCCCTTGACAATCACCGGCGCGCCGACCTTGGTGCAGTAGTCGGTGATCAGACCTTCGGTGGAGCTGACGACCACGTTGTGGCACTGCATGTCGGCGAGCGCATGGCGAATGATATCCACGCGTTCGTCTTCGGTGAACAGCGGCGTCTTCGCCGCATTGACCGCCACGACCACATGCACTTCGGTGAACAGGCGCGCGCATCGTTGGATTACGTCGAGATGGCCGATTGTCACAGGGTCATAGGAACCGGGGCATACTGCAATAGTCATACGCACTAGAGTACTGTGCGCCGCGCCTGAACCGGGGCGTTTCGCCCGTTTTTTCGCTCTTGGTGCCCTACGCGCGCGCAGATGCCGGCCATGCGTGCCACAATGGAGGGCACATGGCCGGCTTTTGCACGGGCCGCGCGGTTGGCGCGTACCGTGCGCACATATAGAAACGGAGAGATCGATGAGTGCATGGATGGATGGCCTTGATGACGATCCGCTGTTCGCGCCCGATTCGGGCGGCGGCACCGCGGTGCTCGAACGCCCGGTCGAAGAGGAGCAGGAGCAACGCAGCAACGATGGCGAAGGCGACCGTTTCGCGCATTACGTGTCGCGCGAGCGCATCGCCGAATCGCGCCTGACCGGCCGGCCGGTCGTGGCGCTGTGCGGCAAGGTGTGGGTGCCGAAGCACGACCCGAAGAACTACCCGGTGTGCCCGGAGTGCAAGCGCATCTTCGAGGAGTATGGCGCCGGCGGCGGTGGGTTCTAACCCCGCCGTGCCCGCAGCACACACTGCGTGAACGCATACACCACTGCGCGTAGCGGTCCCTCCTGCTACGGGCAGTGGTTTTTCTGTTACGGGTAGTATTTTCTCCGCTACGGGTAGTGCTTTTTCGCCGTCCCTCCCCCTAGAATCCGCCATTTTCCAACGATCGTATAGAGGGGTAGCCCAAAGAAGCACTACCCGTAGCAGAGAGACCACTGCCCGTAGCAGCAGAAGCACTACCCGTAGCGGTCTGTTCTGCTACGGGCAGTGGTGTATTTGCTACGGGCAGCGAAGAGGGGACTGCTTCGGCAGGAGTTCGGGCGTGCTTCTGGCCCGCACAACGGGTTATGCGCCGGTGATCTCGTTGATGCGCTGCAGTTCCTCTTGCGTGAAGTCGGTGTTGTCGATCGCGGTCAGGTCGTCGAGGATCTGCTCCGGTTTCGAGGCGCCCACGAGCACCGTCGTGACCGCCTCGTCGTGCAACAGCCAGGCGAGCGCCATCTGCGCGAGCGACTGGCCGCGCGCCTGTGCCAGGTCGTTGAGCGCGCGGATCTGCCCGATCTTCTCGTCGAGCTGGGCCTGGTGCAGGAACCGGCCGTCGTGCGCGATGCGGCTGTCGGCGGGGATGCCGTGCAGGTAGCGGTCGGACAGCAGGCCCTGGTCGAGCGGCGAGAACGTGACGAGCCCCTTGCCCAGCTTGCGCGTGGCCTCTTTGAGTCCGTTGTGTTCGATGGTGCGGTCGAACATGTTGTAGCGGTTCTGGTTCACGATGAACGGCACATGCATCGCGTCGAGCAGCTGCGTGGCGCGTTCGAGCGTCGGGCCGTCGTAGTTCGACAGTCCCGCGTAGAGCGCGCGGCCCGACGTGACGGCCGTGGCGAGCGCGCCCATCGACTCCTCGAGCGGCGTCTCCGGGTCCATGCAGTGGTGGTAGAACACGTCCACATAGTCGAGCCCCAGCCGCGCGAGCGACTGGTCGAGGCTCGCCAGCAGGTACTTGCGGCTGCCGCCGGCCCCATAGGGGCCTTCCCACATCTCGAACCCGGCCTTGGTGGCGATCACGAGCTCGTCGCGGTGCGCGTGCAGGTGCCGGCGCAGGATCTGCCCGAAGTTGCGTTCCGCCGCGCCTGGTTCGGGGCCGTAGTTGTTGGCCAGGTCGAAATAGGTGATGCCGTTGTCAAAGGCGGTGAACACCACCTGCTGCATCTGGCCCATCGGCGTCAGGTCGCCGAAATTGTGCCACAGGCCGAGCGCCACCTGCGGCAGGCGCAGGCCGCTTGTGCCGCAGCGCACATAGTCCATCGACGCGTAGCGCGTGGGGTCGGGTGTGTAGACATGGGTTGGTTCGAGCATCGTCACTCCATTGTGTCGTATTTTGATTTGAATTGTTCAGAATTGTTCGGTTGTCTCGTCCAATATACCATAGGCCGCGATGCCGCGGGATCGCAATGACGCGGGCCTGCGCACGTTCCGGTGCGCGGGCATCGTCACAAGCGGGCGCCGGGGTGGCTCACTGCGGCAGCACGGTCGTTTCGGTGGGGATCACCGGGTCGCCGCGCATGAGCGACTGCGCGGTGATCGGCAGTTCGCTCAGCGACTGTGCGTGGTAGTCGCGCGCGTTCATGATCGCGTCATGCCCGCGCCACTGGTCGTCGATCTGCCCATGGTCCACATAGTCTACGAGCAGGTTCTTCCACCCTTCTCCCGGCGCGAAATCGGCGAGCGCCTGCGCGCTGCCAGCGATCACATGCTCGCAGCTCGCGAGCGAGTATTCGTACGAGCGGAACGCGAGCTTGCGCCCCGGCACGGTGGCCTTGTCTTTCGACTTCTTCGCCACCGGCTCCATCGCACCGTGCGCGCCCATGCGCTCGGTCAGCTTGTAGACCATCGCGCACGTGGGGGCGCCGGAACCCGTGACGAGCTGCGTGCCGACGCCGTACGAATCGACCGGCGCGGTCTGCAGCGCGGCGATCGCGTATTCGTCGAGGTCGTTCGTCACCGTGATCTTCGTGTTGACCGCGCCGAGCGCGTCGAGCTGGTTGCGCACGCGCTGGGCGAGCGCGGCCAGGTCGCCCGAGTCGATGCGCACGCCGCCGAGCTCCGGGCCAGCCACTTCCACCGCCGTGCGCACGGCCTCCTCGATGTTGTACGTGTCGACGAGCAGCGTGGTGTTCTTACCGAGCGCGGCGATCTGCGATTCGAACGCGGCGCGCTCGCTGTCGTGCACGAGGGTGAAGCAGTGCGCGGCCGTGCCGATCGCGGTCAGGCCGTACAGCTGCGCGGCGAGCAGGTTCGCCGTGCCCTTGAACCCGCCGACGATCGACGCGCGCGCCGCCGCCACGGCCGCCCATTCGTTGGTGCGCCGGCCGCCCATGTCCATGCACGGGCGGTTCTTCGCGGCCGAGGTCATGCGCGAGGCCGCGGCGGCCACCGCGGAATCGTAGTTGAGGATCGACAGGATCAGCGTTTCGAGCAGCGTGCACTCGCCGAACGTGCCTTCGACTTGCAGGATCGGCGAATTGGGGAAGTACGCCTCGCCTTCGCGGTAGCCGCGGATCGTGCCGTTGAAATGGTAGTTCTCAAGCCAGGTGATTGTCTCTTTGTTCACGATGTGGCGGTCGGACAGGAACCGCAGGTCCGCTTCGCTCGGGTGGAACGCCTCGAGCTCGTCGAGCAGGCGGCCGATGCCGGCGACCACGCCGTAGCGGCGGCCCTCGGGCAGGTGGCGTGTGAAGACCTCGAACACGCAGTCGCGGTTGGCGGTGCCGTCCTGCAGTGTGGCGTCGAGCATCGTGTACTCATACATGTCGGTCATCATCGAAGGGTTGATGGGGCCGCTGATCGAACGGGGGTGGCTGGGTGTGGGCATGGGTGGCTCCTTGCTGGGCGCCGGCGTGCGCGCGGTGCGGTGTGGTTTCGGTCGTGCTGTTTGCAGCGTTGCTCTTAGCGTAGTCGTTTCAAGCGGCAATGCGCTGTGGGCGGGTCGAAATGCGGTGGCGCGTGCGGTGGCGCCACAGGTGCACGGGGCTCACGCTAGACTGGGGCCATGCGTTTTGTTGCGGGAATCTGGCGCCTGGCGATTGTGGCGTTGTGCGTGATGGGCACGTCGGAAGCGTGGACCCAGCCGAACCGTTGGGTGTATTTCACGTTCCAGACCGGCGCGCTCGTCGGCTTCGTCATGCTGTGGGCGGCCGCGGCGAGCCTTGTGCACGGTGTGCAGCCGCCGGCGTGGCTCAAAGGCGCGGCCACCACCTACGCGATCGTGGTGGCGCTTGTGGCGTTCACCATGCTACCGCCCGACGACCCGCGCACTGTGCCGCAGATCATGGGCATCATGACCAACACGATGCTGCACCGCATTGTGCCCGCCATGGTGGTGCTCGATTTTCTGCTGTTCGACGAACACCGGCGTTTCAAGGCGTCGTATCCATTGCTGTGGCTCATTTACCCGCCGCTCTACCTGACCTTCGTGCTCGTGCGCGCCTGGTGGTGGCCGCACGCCGGCCCCGGCGCCGGCGGCAGCCCCTACCCGTACGACTTCCTTAACCTGCCGGCCGTGGGCTGGGCACAGTTCGGCATCGCGTGCCTCAAAGTGCTCGCCGCGTTCCTGGCGAGCGGCGCGGTGGTGTGCCTCGTCGACCGCGCGCTTCCCGAACACGCGCTCGCGAAGTAGCCACGCGCTGAACCGGCGCGCACGTACTATCCTGCAAAGAGCAACACAACCGGTGCGCCGCCGTGCGCGCACCATGAGAGGACACCCAACACCGTGGAAATCAAAGACATGCTCGACGCCCAGACGATCATTCGCCCTGACGGCCGCGCCGTCGACGAACTGCGCCCCGTGAAGATCACCCGCAGCTTCACCGACGTGCCCGAAGGCTCCGTGCTCATCGAATGCGGCAACACGCGCGTCATGTGCACCGCCACGTTCACCTCCGGCGTGCCGCGCTGGCGCAAGGACAGCGGCCTGGGCTGGGTGACCGCGGAGTATGCGATGCTGCCGCGCGCCACAGCCGAACGCACCGACCGTGAATCCGTGCGCGGCAAGGTCGGCGGCCGCACGCACGAGATCAGCCGCCTCATCGGCCGCTGCCTGCGCGGCGTAGTCGACATGAAGGCCCTGGGTGAAAATCAGATCCAGCTCGACTGCGACGTGCTGCAGGCCGACGGCGGCACGCGCACCGCGTCGATCACCGGCGCGTACGTGGCGCTTGTCGACGCGCTGCACTGGGCGAAAAGCCAGCGCAAGATCCGCAGTGTGGAGCGCGTGCTCAAAGACAGCGTCTCCGCCGTCTCGGTCGGCGTGATCAACGGCACGCCCATGCTCGACCTGCCGTACATCGAAGACAGCCAGGCCATGACCGACATGAACGTGGCGATGACCGGATCGGGCGACTTCATCGAAATCCAGGGCACCGCAGAGCACCGCCCGTTCTCGCGCGCCGAACTCAACGAACTGCTCGACCTGGCCACCAAAGGCAACCGCGAACTGCAGCGCGCGCAGGCCGACGCGCTCGCCGAACTCGCCGAGCACTGATCATCCAGTCACATCAACGCAGCAAGGAGCACACCGTGAAGATCGTCGTCGCCACGCACAACGAAGGCAAACTCGTCGAGATCCGCAACATCCTCACCGAGCAACTCAGCGCCGCCGCGCAGGGCATCGAACTCGTCTCGGCCGGCAGCCTGGACCTCGCCGACCCCGCGGAGACCGGCGTGACGTTCGAAGAGAACGCGCTGCTCAAGGCGCGGTTCGTGGCCGGCGCCACCGGACTGCCTGCGATCGCCGACGACTCCGGCTTGATCGTGGACGTGATGGGCAACGCGCCCGGCATCCTTTCGGCGCGCTGGTCCGGCACGCACGGCGACGACGCCGCGAACAACCGCCTGCTGCTTGCGCAGATCGAAGACATCCCCGACGACGACCGCACGGCGCGCTTCCGCTGCGCCGCCGCGCTCGTGGTGCCGGTGGCGAGCGATGGCGACGGCCTCGGCGAGTTCCACGAGACCGTGGCGCTCGGCGAGATGCCCGGTACGATTGTGCGCCACCCGCACGGCATGAACGGCTTCGGCTATGACCCGATCTTCATGCCCGACGAGCAGCCGCAGAGCGCGCAGGACAGCGGTGAACTGCTCACGAGCGCGCAGATGACGCCCGAGCAGAAGAACGCGATCTCGCACCGCGGCAAGGCGCTGCGCGCGCTTGTGCCCGCCGTCAAGGCGCTGCTCGTCGATTAGGCTGGAGGTATTCATGCGTGCTTTGACATTCACCGAGCTTTCTCGGGATGATTTCGAGGCGTTCTCCGCACGCGCCGCGCACGGCAACTTCCAACAGACCGTGATGGCGGCCGATCTGCGCAAACGCAATGGCACGGCCATGCGCTTCGTCGGCGTGCGCGACGGCGCCGAAATCGTGGCGGCCGCGCTGCTCGAGACGCACGGGTCGGGCCTCGCCACGTTCTGCACGGTGCACGACGGGCCGCTGTGCGACTACGACGACCGCGAACTGACCACATTCTTCTTGGACCATTTGGCCGCGTACGCCAAGCGCCTGCACGCCGTGCACCTCGACATCACGACCGAACAGCCGTACCGCGTGCTTGGCGCGGATGGCGAGCCGATCGCCGGTGACCCGGCGAGCAACCCGGACAACGCGATGATCGCGAACATCACCGCCGCGCACATGGCCCACGGCGGGTTCACGCGCGGCTACACGGCCGTGCCGCGCTGGCGGTTCGTCAAGGACCTCACCGGCATCGCCAGCGCGCAGCAGCTGCTCGCGTCGTTCTCGAAGCGCACGCAGTGGAGCGTCAAACGCGCGCGCAGCATGGGTGTGCGCATCCGGCAGATTGGCATGGACGAGCTGCACATCTTCTCGTCGATCGAGCAGGACACCGCCGAACGCCGGCATTTCGCCTACCGCGGCGAGGAGTATTTCCGCGAGTTCGCGCAGGCGTACGGCGAGCACGCGCATTTTCTGATCGCCGAGATCGACACGCAGGCCTACTTCAATGCGATGCAGCAGAAGGCCGATGATCTGCAGCGGCTTGTGGACAGCCTGGACGCGAAGATCGCCGTGCACGAGACGACCAAACTGCGCCGGCGCCACAACGAGGAGTCGAGCAATCTCGCCGCCGCGCGCAAGCGGCTCGACGAAGCGCGCGTGCTTGTGGAGCGTGGCGAGCGCCTCCCGGTCGCGGCGTCGCTGTTTGTGGACATGCCGCAAGAGGTTGTCTATCTGTTCTCCGGTTCGCTCGAGGAATTCAAGCCGTTCTATGCGTCCGCGCTGATCCAGCACGAGGCGATGCTGCGGCTGTGCGTCGAGCAGGGCATCACGCGCTACAACTTCTACGGCATCGACGGCGTGTTCGACGACCCGAACAGCGAAGGGCACGGCGTGCTCGAGTTCAAGCAGGGATTCAACGGGTACGTCGAGGAACTGCCCGGCGAGTTCACGCTGCCGGTCAGCCGCGTGCGGTGCGCGGTCAAGCGGGTCGCGCAGAAAGTGATCGGCGGCTGAGCGGCCTCTACAGGACGCCCGTGGCGATCAGCGCGTGTGCGCCGGTCATCGTCAGCAGGCTGATCACGGCGGTCACGGTGAGCGAGAAGCCGGCGAGTTTCGCATTGCCCAGCACCTCGTCGGTGAACAGCGTGGAGAAGACGGCGATCGGCGCCAGGCAGCACATCAGTGTGGCCTCGCGGATCATCGGACTGAACGGCAGCAGGTACCATGCGGCCAGACCGAACGCGATGCCGAACGGCAATCGCCAGGCGATCACCTGCAGCACGGAGAACAGATCGCGCTTGTTCGCGGGCAAGTCCATGAGCATGCCGACCATGAGCATCGCCACGCACGCGTTCGCGTTGGCGAACGGTGCGAACATGTCGGCGAGCCACGTGGGCACCGACCAGCCCGCCACCGTCAGCACAATCATGAGCATGTAGACATCGAACGGCACCGAGCCGACGAAGCCGCGCGCGATCGTCTTCGCGAGCGCGCGGCGGGCCAGGCGTTTGGCGTCGCGGTCGGTGGGCGGCGAGTAGGGGAGCGTCGGGGCGTCGCCGGCGTGCTGCTCGGCGAGCGTGCGGCCGGGTTGGATGTGCAGCAGCGTCTGCGTCATCACGTTGGTGCCGGCGGCCACCATCACGCAGTTGCCGATGTCGAACATCGCGGCGGGCACCACGGCCGCGTTGCCGAGGAACGCCTGCACCACGGGGAAGCAGAAACAGCCGATGTTCAGGCCCGTGCCGTTGAACATGAGGAACGCGCGTTGGGCGATCGGGCGGCGTGATGTGGCGAGGTAGATGATGATGACCGGCACGAGCGCCACAATGAAGCCGTATGCGGAAAGCCACAGCAGCGAGATGTCGTGCGGGTTCTTGGCAAAGGAATAGACAATCGCGCCCGGCAGCACCAGGTCGAAGAGCGCCACCTGCACAATGCGGTAGTCGCGCGGGCCGAACAGTCTGTTGCGCTTGAACAGATAGCCCGCCACGATGATGAGCAGGAGCGCAATGGGTTGGAGCATGGCGAGCATGGTGTCGGTTCTTCCCCTGTTCTGCTACGGGTAGTGGATGCCGGGTCGGGTGTCTGGCGGTGCTGTTGCGTCGCCTGCCTCCCGTTCTTGTTCCTGTTCGTCCGTTGTGCCTTTGTAGGCTTGGGCTTCTCCTGCTACGGGTAGTGGTTGGGCTGTGTGATTGTGTTTCAATATGCGCGATCATGGTATATCGTGCGGGTGAATACCGCGTGTCGTGTGCTGCGACACGCCGTGCGGGGTTGTCTGTGCCGCCCGGATTGGACAAATCAGCGATGTTGGGTAAGATATTCTTTCTGTGCACAGATGCGAATCGTGTGCATGCCACTTTAGCTCAGTCGGTAGAGCGGCTCACTCGTAATGAGCAGGTCGACAGTTCGATTCTGTCAAGTGGCTCCATCAGGCCCTAGGTGGTGTTTTCCGCCTAGGGTTTTGTACTATGCGCGAGTGGCGTAATTGGTAGCCGCGCAGGATTTAGGTTCCTGTGACTTCGGTCGTGTGGGTTCGAGTCCCATCTCGCGCACCCTTCCTGCGGCATCCTGTGGTTTCCGACACTTCGCTCCGTGTTCCTCTGCCGAATGTCATCCGCTGTGCTTCGTTGCGTGACGACTCTCTGTGGGGTTCTGACGAATGTCATCTGTGGGGCCTCTGGGCATGATTTTCCTCTGTGGTTTTCTGACGAAAGTCATGCAATGCGCGCCGATGCGTGACGACTCTCTGTGCCGTATAGACATATATCATGATTGTACGCAGCATGGGCCAGACTGCGTACAATTCGTACGCAACCGCCTCACTTACCCATACCTCTGCGCCACCGGCACCGCTAAGATAATCCCCATGACCAATGGATTTGACGATTTCTACGCCATCATCCCCGCCGGCGGCACCGGCACGCGCCTGTGGCCGCTCAGCCGCGAGCGCCGGCCCAAGTTCTTCTACGACCTGCTGGGCCAGGGCCGCACGCTCATCCAATCCACCTATGACCGCCTCGCGCAGATCTGCGGCATGGACCACGTGTGCGTGAGCACCGGCGACTGCCACGTGGCCACCGTGCGCGAACAGCTGCCCGAAATCGGCGCGGACCAGATCTTCGCCGAGCCGGCGCCGCGCGACTCGACCGCGGCGATCGCGCTCGCCACCGCTGTGCTGGCGCGGCGCAACGGCGGTGACATCGTTGTCGGTTCGTTCGCCGCCGACCATGTGATCCGCGGCAAGATCGCGTTCATCGAAGCGGTGCGGCAGGCGGTGGAGACCGCGCGCGCCGGGTATGTGACCACGATTGGCATCGCCGCCTCGCGCCCGTCGACCGCGTTCGGCTACATCCACGAGGGCCCGTCGCTCGCCGAGCAGATTCCGAACGCGCCGAGCGCGTGCATTGTGGAGCGGTTCGTCGAAAAGCCGAACGCCGCGACCGCGCAGGCGTATCTCTCCACGGGCGAATACCGCTGGAACGCGGGCATGTTCGTCATGCGCGCAGACGTGCTGCTCGACCATCTGCACGCGCACAAACCACAACTCGCGCGCGCGATCGATGCGATCGCCGACGCGATCATCGACGACGACCGCGCGTTCGAGCGCGCCTGCACGGAGGCGCACGAGCGCGGCGAGAACCAGCTCGAGACGGTCGCGCGCGCGGATTTCCACGAGCACCGCGACGAGGCGATGCACGCGCACTGGCCGTCGATTGAGAAGATCGCATTCGATTATGCGGTGGCCGAACCGCTTTCGGTGGAGGGTGGTGTGGCGATGATCCCGGGCGACTTCGGCTGGGACGACGTGGGTGATTTCAATTCGGTCGCCGCGCTGCTGCCGAGCGTGAACGAGCGCAACATCAAGGTGCTCGGCAATGTGGACGACGTGGCGTATCTCGATTCGGCGGGTGACGTGGTGGTGCCGAATTCCGGGCGCACCATCGCATTGCTCGGCGTGAACGACATGGTCGTCGTCGATACGTCCGACGCGCTGCTGATCGCCCCACGTGCACGCAGCCAGGAGGTCAAGGCGATGGTCAAGCATCTCGCCGACTCCGGGCACGAGGATCTGCTGTAGGCGCCACGATTTTCCGCCGCGTGCAGCACGCGCTGCGCGGGTGTGCGGCGTGCGGCGGCACTGTCGCATTTCATGAGTAGTGTGGAATTTCGGTGAAGCGTTGCGAACGTGTGCGGAACATGCGTTGACACAGCCGCCGCAGCCGCGCTTTCCACCTGATGATGATGAAAGGACCAAATATGGCTATCAATCCGCCAGTTGACGCCACTCAGACCGAGGCATGGGCCAAGCTGCAGCGTCACTACGACGAGATGCAGTCCGAGGGCATCGACCTCAAGAAGTGGTTCGCGGACGACGAGAACCGCGTGGACGACCTCACGTTCGAAGCGGGCACGCTGCACTTCGATCTTTCCAAGAACCTGATCAAGCCGGAGACGCTGGAGCTCTTCGCCGAACTCGCCAACGAGGTCAACCTCGCCGAGCGCACCAAGCAGATGTACACCGGCGTGCACATCAACAACACCGAGGACCGCGCCGTGCTGCACACCGCGCTGCGCCGCCCGGCCGAAGACGAAGGCAAGTACATCGTGGACGGACAGGACACCGTCAAGGATGTGCGCGAGACCCTCGAGCGCATGTACGCGTTCGCGGAGAAGGTCCGTTCCGGCGAATGGAAGGGCGTGACCGGCAAAGAGATCGAAACCGTCGTCAACATCGGCATCGGTGGCTCTGACCTGGGTCCCGTCATGGCGTACGAGGCGCTCAAGCCGTTCGCCGACGCCGGCATCAAGGCCCGCTACGTTTCCAACATCGACCCCAACGACATCGCCGAGAAGACCCGCGACCTGGACCCGGAGACCACGCTGTTCGTCGTCGTCTCCAAGACCTTCGGCACCCTCGAGACCCTGACCAACGCCCGTGAGGCGCGCGCATGGCTCCTCGAGGAGCTCACCGCCAGCAACGCGATCGACGGTACCGAGGTCTCCAAGGCCGAAGCCATCGAAAAGCACTTCGTGGCCGTGTCCACCAACCTCGAGCGCGTCAAGGAGTTCGGCATTGACCCGACCAACGCGTTCGGCTTCTGGGATTGGGTCGGCGGCCGCTACTCCGTCGATTCCGCCGTCGGCCTCACGCTCGCCATCGTCTTCGGACCGGCGCGCTTCGAGGAGTTCCTCAACGGCTTCCACCAGATTGACGAGTACTTCGCCAACACCCCGTTCGAGAAGAACGTCGTGGTGCTCATGGGCATGCTCAACGTCTGGTACCGCAACTTCTTCAAGGTCGCCTCGCACGCCGTGCTGCCGTACGACCAGTACCTGCACCGCTTCCCGGCGTACCTGCAGCAGCTCACCATGGAGTCCAACGGCAAGTCCGTGCGTTGGGACGGCACGCCCGTCACCACCGAGACCGGCGAGATCTTCTGGGGCGAGCCCGGCACCAACGGCCAGCACGCGTTCTACCAGCTGATCCACCAGGGCACGCAGCTGATCCCGGCTGACTTCATCGCGTTCGCCAACACGCCGAACCCGCTCAAGGACGGCGACCAGGACATGCACGAGCTGCTGCTGGGCAACTACTTCGCGCAGACCAAGGCGCTCGCGTTCGGCAAGACCGCCGAAGAAGTGCGCGCCGAGGGCACGCCGGAAGAGATCGTCCCGGCCCGCGTGTTCACCGGCAACCGCCCGACCACGTCGATCTTCGGCGTGCGCCTCGACCCGTTCGCGCTCGGCGAGCTGATCGCGCTCTATGAGCACATCACGTTCGTCGAGGGCACCGTGTGGGGCCTCGACTCCTACGACCAGTGGGGCGTTGAGCTGGGCAAGCAGCTGGCCAAGGAGATCACCCCGGCGATCTCCGAAAGCGACGAAGCGCTCGCCGCCCAGGACGCCTCCACGCGCAGCCTGATCAACTTCTACCGCAAGGTGAGGGAGTTCTGACAGGTCGACCGCGCACTTTTTTCGGGGTTACGGAAAAAGTGCGCGGTCAAGCCCCTCTAAATACGGCATATGCCTAACAACAACGCGCACTTTTTCTGAGACTTCAAAAAAAGTGCGCGGTCTGTATGGCCATATATACTGATGCCTCGTTGTGCCGATGGGTTGGTCGCCGCATAGATCCGCCCATCTCAAGGTCCAGCCGAACGTTGACTTTCGGCGGATTGGCAGCCCGCGGGCCGAAGCGGCTCGCGACAATCCAGGCGCCTGCCCAAGGCGCCCCAACCACTGCGCTGATATGCGGCAGCGAGCGAGGGAACAATGGTTAACGCTATTGAAGCATTTGATGCGAAGCATCTGAAGGCCTCCGAGGAAATCCCGGACTTCCGCCCCGGCGACACCGTGGACGTGAACGTGAAGATCCAGGAAGGCAACAACTCCCGTATCCAGACGTTCACCGGCGTGGTCATCGCCCGTCAGGGTGCTGGTGTGCGCGAGACCTTCATCGTGCGCAAGATCAGCTTCGGCACCGGTGTCGAGCGCCGCTTCCCGCTGCACGCCCCCACGATCGACTCCATCAAGGTCGTCCGCCGTGGCAAGGTGCGCCGCGCCAAGCTCTACTACCTGCGCAACCTGCGCGGTAAGGCCGCCCGCATCGCCGAGCGCCGCGACAATTCCGCCAAGTGATATTCACACGGTAACTTGTGCAAAGACCCCGGTTTGCCCGGGGTCTTTGTGTTTCCGCCGCGTATGTTGCCGCCTGTGCTGGACTGCTGTCTGCATTGCTCTATCACCTACGCCGTTCTGTCGGGAATCCTGCATTGCGCCCCTCTCTGTGCTACGGGTAGTGCTTCCTGTGCTACGGGTAGTGCTTCACCGCTCAACTTCTAAGTAGAATCGTTGGAAAATGGCGGTTTCTAGTGCACCGTACCTCAGCAAGGCACTACCCGTAGCACAGGAAGCACTACCCGTAACGAAGAGAGCGCTACCCGTAGTGGGAGTAGGTGACGAGTAGGCGACGAGTAGGTGACTATTGCGTCGCTGAGGAGCGGACACACCGTACAAAGGAAGCTTAGGCATATGCCCGCTGTGGCTTACAATGGCCTACGGGCGATCGCCGCACATCAGCCCATATATATAAGGAGTCGGCATGAGCAATCACCACGCAGGGAACCCGTACCGGGCCCCACATGCCGAAACCGAGCCCGCGCCGCGCCGCACGCCATTCCGCCTAACCGATGCTCGCTACCTCATCCAGCTGCCCCACACCCCGCATCACGCCGCGTCACCGCGCACGGGTTCCAGCACTAATCTGCACATGCCCGCCGCCTCAGCAGCACCACTGCCGCAGACCCAGCCCGGCCCGGCCACCCCCACACCGACTGCGCACTTCCGGCACCGCGCCCCCACACCAACCCCTGCCCCGTTCACGCTGCGCGACATCCTGCTGTGGTGCGTGCTGCCGGTGCTGATTGTGCTGGGCCTGCGCCTGTTCGTGTTCGGCATGTACGCAATCCCGTCCGGCTCGATGGAAAACACGATCATGCCCGGCGACCGCGTGATCACCACACACCTCTCGCCGCGCCCGATCGCGTTGCGGCGCGGTGATATCATCGTCTTCAAAGACCCCGCCAACTGGCTTGCGAACGAGGGCGCCTCGCACAACAGCGACCGCCTGATCAAACGGCTCATCGGGCTGCCCGGCGACACTGTGGAGTGCGCGGGCGGCGGCGCGCCAATCGTGATCAATGGCGTGCCGATCGACGAATCGGCGTATCTCAAACCGGGCGTAGAGCCGAGTCGCAGCGCGTTTTCGGTGACCGTGCCCGCCGGCCGCCTGTTTGTGCTGGGCGACAACCGTGCCAATTCCGCCGATTCGCGCGCGCACACGAACGACGGTGCGCAGGGCCTGGTGCCGGTCGATGATGTGGAGGGTGTGGCATTCGTACGCTACTGGCCGTTCAACCGCATGGGCTGGCTCAGCGCGCATCACGATGTCTTCCGCGCCGTGCCCTCCCGCACACCAACCAGCTGACCCGCACTGCCGCACACCCAGACCCCAGTGAATCCGCCTGCCGTACCCCGCCCGAAAAGAGGAACGATGAGCATTTCAGCAGTCCCCACATTCGATCTTGAGGAGTCGCTCGCGCGCGAAGGGTACAGCGTGATCGTCGGCTTCGACGAAGTCGGTCGCGGCAGCCTCGCCGGCCCTGTCATGGTGGGCGCGGCGGCGTTCCTCGCGCAGCGCCTGCCGCAGGCCGCGCGCAGCATGCCGCATTATCTGGCCGATTCGAAGATGCTCACCGAGCGCCGGCGCGAGGCGCTGTACGAGCCACTGCAGCAGTGGGCGGACGCGCGGGCCGTAGGTTCCGCCACGAGCGCGGAGATCGACGAGTGGGGCATCTCGCACGCGCTCGGCATCGCCGCCCTGCGCGCGCTCGACGCGGTGGAGCGCACGCTGTTCGGCGCATTCGCCGACGCCGCGGGCACGCCCACCCAGCAGACCGAGCAGCCCACGCTTGTCGCCGACTGGGACGCCCGCATGCCGCGCGTCGGCGCGATCCTGGACGGCCCGAGCGACTACATCACCAAGGCGCTCGGCACGTTCGAGGCGCCGGCCGTACCCGTGCCCGCGCACGTCGTCACGCAGGTCAAGGGCGACCAGCACTGCGGCTCCGTGGCGTGCGCGGCCGTGCTCGCGAAGGTCACACGCGACCGCCTGATGACCCAGCTCGCCGACTCCAACCCCGACTATGCGCGCTACGGCTGGGCGCACAACAAAGGCTACGGTTCGCAGGCGCACAAGGCCGCCATCGCGCAATACGGCCCATGTGACGAGCACCGCACGAGCTGGAAGCTGCTCTGACCCTCCCTCGTTCTTGAGGATGAGCCCGCGCGCGCATTCATTCCCGCGCACGATACCCGCGCCGGGCGCCCGCCCATAGAGTCGGAGGCATGAACACCACAGCACAACCGATCCTCACCGCCACCGACCTCACGATGGACTACGCCGCGCAGGCCGCCAAACCGCGCACTGCGCAAGACCAGGGCGCATTCGCCCCGCACCCGCTCGCGCTCAACCGCGTCAACTTCACGCTCCACCCCGGCGAGACCGTGGCTGTGATGGGCCCCTCCGGCTCCGGCAAGTCCACGCTCTTGCACGCGCTCGCCGGCATCATCACGCCCACCGCCGGCACCGTGCAGTTCCGCGGCGCCAACCTCGCCGCCCTGCCCGACGCCGAGCGCACCGCGCTGCGCCGCAACGCGTTCGGCTTCGTCTTCCAGTCCGGCCAGTTGCTGCCCGAACTGCCCGCGGTGGAAAACATCGCCCTGCCGCTCATGCTCGGCGGCATGCCGTACCCGCAGGCCACATCGCAGGCCGTGCTGTGGCTCGAGCGCTTCGGACTGCGCGCGCTGATGACGCAACGCCCCGGCGAGATGAGCGGCGGCCAGATGCAGCGCGTGGCCATCGCCCGCGCGCTGAGCGTGAACCCGGCCATCATCTTCGCCGACGAGCCGACCGGCGCGCTCGACCAGACCACCGGCCATGCGGTGATGCGCCTGCTCATGGACGCCGCGCGCGCCAACAACGCGTCCGTCGTGCTCGTGACGCACGACCCGAACGTGGCCGCCTATTGCTCGCACACCGTGCACATGCGCGACGGCATGATCACCAACGCGCAGCCCACCCCGACAACGCAAGCCGCACGCCAGGCCCCCGCCCACATGCCCATGCAGGCGCCATTGCAGGGAGGCGCACGATGAGCACATTCGCACTCTGGCGCCTGTTCCACCGCCCCGCCCGCGGTGTGCGCGGCTCCGACTCCGCCGACTCCACCACCATGCTCGCCGTGTTTGCATTCGCCGCCGCCACCGCGGTCTTCCTCACCGTGCTCGGCGGTCTGCACGGCTTCATCTGGCGCGCCTCGCCCGACCATACAATCGCGTGCCTGCTCGACGAAAGCCACTGCAGCGCCACCGCGCTCGCCGCGCACAAGCACGTGATCGCCACAAGCGCAGCCGCCGCCGACCAAGCCAATTACGCCTCCACCTACATCGTGCTCGCCTTGTTCGCGTGCCTGCTGCTGCTCGTGCCGTTCGCCGCGCTCGCCGGTTCGGCCGCGCGCCTAGCCGCATCCCGCCGCGACGCGCGCCTCGCCGCCCTGCGCCTCGCCGGCGCCACCACGGGCCAGGTCGTGCGCCTCACCGCGTTCGACTCCGCGCTGCAGGCGCTCGCCGGCGCACTGATCGGCATCGCCGGCTACTTCGCACTGATGCCGCTCATCATGCTGCTCACGTTCCAAAACCAGCATTTCACCTTCGCGCAGCTGTGGGCGGGGCCGATTGCGCTCGTGGCCACCGTGCTCGGCGTCACACTGCTCGCGCTCGTCTCCGCGCTGCTCACGCTGCGCCGCGTGGCAATCACCCCGCTCGGCGTCTCCGCGCGCCAAGGCCAGCCGCTACCCAGCAAAATCCGCCTGCTCATCTTTGCGGTGGCTGTGATCGGCGCGCTCGCCATCCTCTCGAACATGCAACTGATCAACGCCGGCACCGGCGCGATGATCGCCATCATCTTCGGCTTGATTGTCGGCTGCTTCGCGCTGATCAATCTGGTGGGCTCGTTCGCGGTCACAATCCGCGCCCGTTCCCGCGCACGCCGCCCCAGGAACGCCGCCACGATGATCGCCATGCGGCGCATCCTCGACAACCCCAAGCGCGCATGGCGCAACGTCTCGGGCATCGGCCTAGCCGTGTTCATCGCCGGCATCACCTCGGTGTGCTCGCTGTTTGGCTCGCTCGCCAGCGGCGACCCCAACTCGGCTGACGTGATCATGATGCGCGACATCGGCACGGGCGGCCTACTCACCCTCGCGTTCGCCGGCGTGCTCGCGGCCGTCAGCTCGGGCGTCATGCAATCGGCCAGCGTGATCGACCAATCCAATGAATACAACATGCTGGTGCTCGAAGGCACCGACGAAGCCACCCTGCGCAAGGCGCGGTTCCAGGAGGTGCTCACTCCACTCAACACCGTGGTGCTGCTGGCCGGCGTCTGCTCACTGCTGCTGCTCGCGCCGCTCGTGGGCAATGCGTTCACACAGCCCGGCCCGCTCATCAGCTTCGTCGGGGGAGTGGCGCTGTGTTACGCGCTCGTGCTGGTGGGCGCGGTGGCCGCGAACCGCACCGCGGCGCGCGTGGCCTGCGTCACCGCCCGCGCCGACGACTAGCCGAGGGCGAGCGCGATCCCGGCGATCACCAGCGGGCTCACGATGGTGCTGACGAGGATGCAGTCGCGCGAAAACGCGACGCCCGCGTTGTAACTGGCGGCGTAATTGTAGACGTTCTGCCCGGTCGGCAGCGCGGCAAGCACGACGCACGCGTACAGCACGGGCCCACGGAACCCCATGACCCAGTAGGCCATGGCGAAGGCCACGGCCGGCATCACCAGGTTCTTGAGCGCCACCACGGTCAGTGCGGCCGCGCGGCCGGATCTGCTGCCGAGCGGGCGGGCGCCGCGCAACGACATGCCGAACGCCATGAGGATCATCGGCACGGCCGCGTCGCCGATCATGCCGATCGGATTGCGCACGAACGCCGGCACCACGTCGAACCCCACGCGCGCGTTGATTGCCGAGACAATCACGCCGAGCACACTGCCGATCAGGATCGGCTGTCTGAGCGGCTGCAGCACCATCGCGCGCACGGAGACCGTGCCGCGCGTGGTGGCGTCGAGCGCCGCCAACCCGGCGGGCATGAAGATGAGCCACTGCATCATCACGATCGGCACCACGAGGGCGGGATTGCCGAGGATGTACGTGGCGACCGGCAGGCCGATGTTGTTCGAGTTGAGATACAGCGCGCCGAGTGCGCCGATCGCCGCGTCGGGCGCGCGCAGGTGGAACCACAGCCGGTTGCACAGCAGGAACAGCGCGCCCACGGTGAGCGCGGCCACGAACGCCACCACGATCGAGGGGTGCAGGAGCGTGGCGAGCCGCTCGCGTGACAGGATGCTGAAGATCAGGCATGGCGTGGCCACAAAGAAGCTCATGCGGTTGAGCACCATCTGCGCCTGTGAGCCGCCCACACGCATGCGCGCGGCCACATACCCCACCGCGATCACGATGCCGATCACGGCGAATCCCTGCATCGCATCCAACAATCCAGCCATACCGCTCCTGTTGCTTTCCCGGCCCTGTGACTACCTGTGACTACCATATTGCGCAGATTCGATACTTCACACGGGAGATGCCACATGGCCACGCGAAACACCAAAACCAACCCCAAGAAATACCTGCCCTCCGCGCAGTCCAAGTCGCTCGACATCGAGCCGCGCGAAATCGTGCTCGACCCGGACGCTTCCATGCAGGACGGCCTTGACTCGTTGCTCGGCCAGATCATGGCCGTCTATTCGGTGAGCGACGCGGAGGGCCCGCTCACCAACCGCGTGGAGCGCTTCCTCAAGCGCTACCCGCACCTGCAGGTGCACCGCGACGGCGACACAATCGTGGCGTCCACCGATCTGGGGCGCAAGAACCGCGTGATCTTGGCCGGGCACCTCGACACGGTGCCGGTGCTCGATAACTTCCCGCCGAAGTGGCTCGCCCCCGGCGATCCGCTCATCGACAAGGACGTGGCCGAAATGTACCCGGGCACACCGGTGATGTGGGGCCGCGGCGCCACCGACATGAAGGCCTCCGACGCGGTGCTGCTCTACCTCGCGGCCACGCTGACTGACCCGAAGGTGGACCTGACCTTCGTCTTCTATGACCACGAGGAGGTGGCCGCCGAATACAACGGTCTGGGCCGTGTCGTCGAAGACCACCCGGATTGGATCCAGGGCGATTTCGCAATCATCGGCGAACCCACGTCGTGCGGCATCGAGGCCGGCTGCAACGGCACGATGCGTTTCGACGTGATCGCGAACGGCGTGGCCGCGCATTCGGCGCGCGCATGGATGGGCGACAACGCAATCCATAAGGCCGCCGAGATCCTCGACCGCCTCGTCGCGCACAAAGACGAGGCCGTGGATGTGGACGGCCTCATCTATCAGGAGGGCCTCAACGCCACGCTGATCTCGGGCGGCAACGGCACCAACGTCATCCCGTCCGAATGCCGCGTGCATGTGAACTACCGTTTCGCGCCCGACAAGACGCTCGCCGAAGCGAAGGCGCTCATGATCGGCGAAGGCGCCGAATCCGAGCTCGGCAACGGCGAACACCCCGCCACCGGCGGCTTCTTCCACGGTTTCGACATCGAGATGCGCGACGAATCGCCGTCGGCACGCCCGGGCATGAGCGATCCGCTCGTGCAGTCGCTCGTCAAACTCGTCGAGGAGCGCACCGGCCGCCAGCCGCTCGCCAAGCTCGGCTGGACCGACGTGGCGCGCTTTTCGCAGCTCGGCGTGCCGGCGGTGAACCTGGGCGCCGGTAGCCCGCTGCTCGCCCACAAAAACAACGAGCAGGTGCCGAACTCCGACCTGACATTGATGGCCGGCATCCTCATCGACTGGCTCGACTGACGCACCGTGCGCGCCCGCGCCGCTACGCCCGTGAGTGATTTTGCGTGGCGGCGCGGCATCGACCATGAGTTGTGCAATACTAGAGAGGGCGATATCTGCAACATCGCCCTCCATCCGACAGCGTTGATCCCCTCGCGACGAACTGCGTGATCAGTTTCGCGAGCGCCGGTGTCCGTTGCCGCATGATTTGACTTTTGGATTGCTTCCAGCGGGCGCCGTCACGGCGCGGCCATGGTGAGAGTATGGTGTGAGGCCGCATGGGGCCAGGACGAGTGCGCCAGGATTGCAGCACGGCGCCACCAGTAGGAGCATTGTGCCCGAACAGACAGAACAGGGTTTCGAGCCACTCGAAACCGCATCGAATACCGATTCCTCATCAACCAACGAGCAGCCGGCCGCACCACGCCGCCGCCGTACAGGCCGCCGCGTGGTGCGCGGGGCCGGTGCCGCCGGCGCCACGGTGGAGCTCAAAGTGGAGGAGCACGGCCCGCTCTTCAAGGAGCCGCCCACCGCGCTGCCCGCGTCGAAGCCGGTGCACGCGCTGACCGCGGCGGCCGCCGCCGAGGGTGCCGAGACCCCGGCTGAGGACGAGTCGTCGGCCGCCGCCGAGCAGTCCGAGCCCGCGCGCAAGACGACGCGCTCGCGCCGCCGTTCCACTGCCAGCGAAACCACCGAAGCGACCGAGACACCGCGTCGCACGCGTCGCCGCAGCACCAAGGTCGCCACGGCCGATGAGGGCGCCGATGCCGGTGAGCACGCGAGCGAGCCGGCCGAGGAGCCGGCGCGCACCACGCGACGCCGTCGCCGCGCGGCCGCTGCGCCGGAACCGAGCGAGGAGAGCCGCACAACCGACGCGCTTGATTCGCTTGACGGTGACGCACAGGCCGAACCCGAGGAGCATGAGGCGCATCAGTCGCGCCGCCACCATGCGGCGGCCCGACCCATGACGTCGCTGCTGTTCCAGGAGCCCGTCATCCCGCAGCGCCCCAAGCACGCCGACGACGAGACGGACGAAATCGCAGAATCAGGCGAATCCAACGAGCCGGCCGACGAGCACACCACGCACCGTCGCCGTCGTACGCGCGGCCGCAAGGGCGACGAGTCTGCTGAGGCCACCAAGCCGGCGGCCGGCGAATCGCGCCGTGGCCGCCGCCGCACGCCAGTCGATTATGACGCCGATTTCGACGATGTGGAAGACATCAACGAGTCCACGTCGCGCCGCCGCTCCAACCGCCGCATGAACGCGCAGGAGCGCCGCGCCGCCGCCGAAGTGGAGCAGATCGAAGAAGATCTGGTGCTCGACGACATCACGTATGCGCCGATCGACGAGGCGATCGCCCGCAACGCCAAGCGCAAGCGCAACCATGAAAACGACGAAGAGGCCGAGGCCATTGTGGAAGCGGCCCTCAACACCGGCAGCGAAGAGGGCGGGGACGGCGAGCCGACCGTGCGCCGTCGCCGCCGTCGCCGCCGCGCCGACCACGAGTCCGCCGAGGAGCAACAGAACGAGGAGACCACCGAGTCCAGCTCCGAAGACGACGAGGAGACCACGGTCACGCGCCGCCGTCGCCGCCGCCGCAATGGCAAGAACGCGGAGGAGGAGACCACAACCCGCCGCTCGCGCAAGCAGCAGTACATCGACGAGATCGCCGATGTGGAGGGCTCCACGCGTCTCGAGGCGAAGAAGCAGCGCCGCCGCGACAACCGCCGTGAGCGCAGCCGCCAGAACCAGCTGCTCGAGCAGGACTTCCTGGCGCGCCGCGAAAACGTGGACCGCCTGATGGTGGTGCGCCAGCGCGACCGCCACACGCAGATCTCCGTGCTCGAAGACAACGTGCTCGTGGAGCATTACGTCTCCGACATCCAGGAAGTCGCCACGGTGGGCAACATCTATCTGGGCCGCGTGCAGAACGTGCTGCCGAGCATGGAAGCCGCGTTCGTCGACATTGGCCAGGCACGCAACGGCGTGCTGTATGCGGGCGAGGTGAACTGGGATTCCACGCGCCTCGACGGCCAGCCGCGCCGCATCGAACTCGCGTTCCGCTCCGGCGACCCGGTGCTCGTGCAGGTCACCAAGGACCCGATCGGCCACAAGGGCGCGCGCCTGACGAGCCAGGTGACACTCGCCGGCCGCTTCCTGGTGCTCGTGCCGTCGGGTGGCATGACGGGTGTGAGCCGCAAGCTCAGCAGCCGTGAGCGCAGCCGCCTCAAGTCGATCGTCTCGAAGATCGCGCCGAAGGACATGGGCGTGATCATCCGCACCGCGGCCGAGGGAGCCTCAGAGGAGGCGATCACCAAGGATCTGGAGATGCTGCTGCACCAGTGGGAGCAGATCCAGGCCAAGCGCGAGGAATTCAAGCACGGCAAGCGCCCCAAGCTCCTGCAGGGCGAGCCAGACATGGCAATCCGCGTGGTGCGCGACATCTTCAACGACGACTTCCGCAAGATGATCGTGGAGGGCGATGGCGTGTACACGCGCATCGAGGAATACCTCGAGACCATGGCCCCCGACCTGCGCGAGAAGCTGGAGAAGTGGGACCCGGCCGAGCATGAGGGCAAGGATGTGTTCGACAAGTGGCAGATCGACTCGCAGCTGCGCAAGGGCATGGAACGCCAGGTGTACCTGCCGAGCGGAGGCTCGATCGTCATCGACCGCACTGAGGCCATGACCACGATCGACGTGAACACCGGCCGCTTCATCGGCAAGGGCAAGTCGCTCGAAGAGACCGTGACGCGCTGCAACCTCGAGGCGAGCGAGGAGATCGCACGCCAGCTGCGTTTGCGCGACATCGGCGGCATGATCATGATCGATTACGTGGATATGGTCATGCCATCCAACCGCGACCTGGTGCTGCGCCGCCTGCTCGAATGCCTGGCGCGCGATCGCACCAAGCACCAGGTGGCCGAGGTCACGTCGCTTGGTCTGGTGCAGATGACGCGCAAGCGCATCGGTCAGGGGCTTGTGGAGGCGTTCTCCGAGGAATGCCCGGCGTGCAAGGGCCGTGGGTTCATTGTGCACGACGAACCCACGATCTCCAAGGAATACGACGACCCGTACGCGCTCAAGGGCGGCGACCCGTTCGTCAAGACGAACAAGCATGGCCATGGCACCGAAACGCATGCGGTGCATGCGCCGAAGGGGTCTTCCGCCGCGGTGAAGGCGAAGCTCGCGCAGATCGCGGCGGCCGCCGTGGCCGCGAACAATGCCGAGGAGGAGGCGGAGGCCGCCGCCAAGCAGGCTGAGGAACTCGAGGTGCAGATCGAACACATCGAGGAAACCACCGAAGCCGAGCAGATCAAGGCCACCGAGGCCGCTGTGGACGCCGAAGGCGATGCCGAGGTTGCCAAGGATTCAGCGGAGTCCGAGCCCGCCGAGGCCGTTGAGGTCACTGTGGAGCCAGAAGCCGCGGAAACCGCAGATGAAACGGTTGTGGATGCTTCTGATGCCAACGCCGAGGAAGCGGCAGCAGCACAGCCGGCCACCAAATCCATAGCCGAGGAAGCGGAATCGCAGCCGGATGCGGAATCCACCGAGCATTCGTCCGAATCCGAGGCCGAAACCGCCGAGTAACGCGCCTGACTAATGCATCAAGGGCTCTGAACGCTGCAAATATCGCGTTCAGAGCCCTTTGTGTTGTCTATCTCGCTTATGAGAGTGCCCTAATCGGTCTACCCTCGAGTATGACCTCTGTGAAATGCCGTCATTTCACCAATTCTGTGGCCCCATACTTGGGGGTGGCCAGATTAGGGCACTCTCGTAAGCGAGATAGGTTCTGGAAAGGGGTATTAGGGCGCCGTTTTCCAGAGTGAGCGGCGCCGATCGGCCAGCTGTTCAAGGGTGAAAGGCGTTGTCCGCAGATAGTTGATGCCTGTCCGATCCTCGATGTGCCGGGCCACCACTTCCGCCACCATGCGTTGCCCATCTTCGGAGCGCATGCTGCAGTTCACCACCTGTACGTAATCCCATCCGACCGATTCGATGCGTAACCGTCGCTGCGCATCTGCCTCCCATTGCTGTTCATGGTGTTTTCCGTCGTATTCCACATCGACCCGGGCACCCACGAAAGCGATGTCCATGAAGACCACGCCACCATCCGGAAGCTGCACCATGTGGTTTACTGTGGGGCGTGGCAGGCCGTGGCGCTCAAGCATCAACCTCAATCGTGTTTCGGTGGAAGAGTCCGTGTGTTCCTGCATCAGTACCAATGCTTTGTGGCATGCCGTGATACCTCGTGGCGCTCGCGCCCGGCCGTTGCGGGGATTGTGGGCATAGTGTTCAATGTGCACCAGCATGTCTTCAAAATCTTGCAGCGTGTAACGTTCATGAAGCACATTGCGTCGCAGCAGGCTGTCGCCCAACACCACCAATTCCTCCAAACTGAGCCGCGTGGCGAAGAGAAACCACGTGAATAGGGGTGTGGTGCAGGTGACGCCCGGTGCCACCTCCACTGTGTCCAACGGCACACCACTCGCAAAGAACGCGTAGGACAGCCCCGCCGATTTGGCGCGCTTGCGCCGATTGCCGCGTACATGGTCCCTCGGCTTGTATTCGTCCGGACCCACGGCAACCTGCAGCACGCCTTCGCCCAGGCGTGGATGCTTGCGCACATCGATGAACGGCACCTCGATGCCTTGCAGCAACAATGCCGTGGTGAGGGTGAACACGCACGCGCATTGCCGTTGGCAAAGGCTCTCGGCTTCTTGGCAACATTGTCTGCGGTCGCTTGCGCACTGGCTCAGCTCATCCAGCGATATGGATTCGTTCTTCATGGCTCACGGGTGTTTAGGCCCCAATGGGGGCATGTCGAACGCCGTGTGTGTCGAACCGCAGCTGACGCATGTGTGGGATCCCGGGCTGTGGCTGCTGTTCCATATGGGAGGGTTGGCGATGTTGATGTTGTATTCATGACCGCGACTATAAAGGTTTTGAACTGTAACCACCGCAGGTTTGGCGGAAAATGTGGATAAGTGGACGACACGCCACCTATCCACAAGCACTGAATCGGGTCTCGCGGACGAAAGCCATGGTTTGGGTGGCTGAAGATGACAATGCTCTGAAAGAGGGATGCAGGAGGGGGGAGGAGAATAGGAGATACAGGCGAGGGTGCCCGCGTGCCCTGAAAACCAACTCGCCGACTGATCTGGGTATCGCGCACTGCCGCAACCATGCGCACGGCATGTGGGTGGACTACCGCACTGTGCGAGCGGCGTTGCGGCAGCGCACGGTGCTCGTCGTGTGCAATATGCGTGGCAATCATGCAGACAGCCGGCATATTCACAGACTATGGTCGGCTTCGGGTGAATACTGCGTGGTGGGCGGTGTGCGGGTGACGACGCCCGCGCGCACCGCCGCCGTCTGCGCGAACAGCATGCCGTTCATGCCGGCGATGGAGGTCATGTGCTGGGCGCTGCGCAACGGCACGAGCAGCACGGAGATCATCGCATGCGCCACGCGCGAAGGACTGCTGAATGCCCCCGCGCAGAGCGTGTTCCGCTTCGCCACGCCATTCGCGGAAAACGGCGGTGAGGCGAGGGCGTTCGCCGCGATGATCCTGTGCGGGTTCGAGCCGCCCGCTCAGCAGGTGGAATTCACGGATCCGCAGACGGGCAAACGGTACCGCGTCGATTTTCTGTGGCGCACGCGCGATGGTCGGATTGTTGTGGTCGAGCTCGATGGGCTCGTGAAATACAGGGATCCGCAGATGATGAACGGCCGCACGCTGGGTGGCGTGATCGACGACGAACGCGAACGCAGCGAGGGGCTCAAGCGTGCGGGCGTGGACGTGATTGTGCGCATCCGGATGGACGATCTGCACGACTTGGAAGGTCTGAAGCAGCGGCTGGCGAGGGTCGATGTGCCGCTGCGACGCAGGTAGCTGCTGGCGACCAGCCGGGTTGGCGTGCTGCGTTGGTGGGTCTGCGTCGTGCCTTGGTGCAGTATGCGCCGAAGCTGCACGGATAGGCAGGTAAATCCGTCGTGCGTTGGTGTCTACGGCACTGAAGCTACACGGATGATGGGGTATGATGTGAAGCGCTAGTTCGGCATGCATCGATGTGTCGATCTACTCGTTTATCTTGGGGCTCTCGTGGCAATACGGGGAGCCCCGAGAGGTTTTGGGACTCTGAAGGGTTTTGGGTAGTGGGGATTTCGCCCTGATCTGGTGGAGGAGCCGTAGAGGTTTCTTGCAGAGGCTATAAAGGCGGTGGGACTGCAGGCGGCTGGCCGCTACAGTGCAATACGGAGACAACAGCCAAGGGGAGGACCCCCCTAGCAGCCCCCTGGCGGAGAATTATGCGAGGCGCACGGCAATAGGCACACATTGCCGCCGACTCGTTCTCCAGGAAACAGCGCTTGCGCCAATGACGGCGCAGGCGCTGTTCCATATCTCCTCAGCGGCTTTGATCGAGCCAATGAAGCTCCTGCAAGTACGGTGCGCACATGGGCAGGATGAATACGTATTCAAATATAGGCTGCCGGTTGGGTTCGCTCGCGCGACTGCTGTGGCATGAGAAACTGGACGCGGTTCCAGTGACGCAACTGTGGAGAGTTGGCGGGAATCTGCACGTGGCTATGGCATTAGGGGGCCAACGGGCACGGGGTGGATTGTGAAATCTTGGTGAGGAATGAGGGGAACCGTTGCCATCCTTTTGATTGGTGTGATGTAATTGGTGTGATGTAATTGGTCCTTGCGCTTTGGTGTGTTTTCCAGCATGCCAAAGCCTTTCGGCGAAACGCCGATGCAAACGTTTGAGCAGTGTGTCTTAAGCGATTCAGCACCTGCGGGATGCGTGCATTTTATTCAGCTTCGGGTAAAATGCAGTACATATGCAAAACGACGGTGTTGCCAATCGGTTAGAGGAGGGATGTGACTGCAAAGGATTGCAGCCGGAATCACCGCGGCATCCAGCCGAGCGCAACGCCATGAGAACTTTAGAGGAGCTCTCGATCTGCCCTGATCGGGAGAACAGAGCAAAAGGGGAAGAACCTATGAGGATGAAACATGGGAGCGACCGCGGGCCGACCATATCGGTGAAGCCCCGCCTGCTCGCCGCTTTCACGGCGGTGGCGATGATGTTCGCCACTGCCGTTCCCGCGTTGTTGCCGAGGACCGCCCAAGCGGCCGAAGCGGGTATCTGCACGCCGCAGGACATCACGATGGGCGACGACACGTCGGATGCGCAGACTGATGATGGCATCGCCACATGGGTCGGCCGTGACATGTATATCGGATCTCCAGCCGGAAAAACATCGTTTGGTGCGGGGCAGGCGCCGGATAAATCATATGCCGTTGAAGCTGAAGGTTCGACACTTGTCAACGGTAAACTTGCCATCAATTCCACCAAGGTCAGTTGGAGTCAAAAAGGTTTCCGCTTCGGTATTGTCGGTTTCGGCGCGCAATATCGTCCGAATTCAGGCAGTGACACTCTCGTGGTGGGTGGTAACAGCAGTATTACGCTGACGGATTCGGACAATCAGCATACCAATGTGTTAGGCTGGGGACAGTTGGGGCGTGGTTGGATTGGCACGACCAACAGCGAGGAGTCTGAGTACAATGCACAAATCGTCGGCCGTGAGTCCGCGGTGATGGCACCCGTTGCAAGTACATCCATCTATTTGAAGAATAGTGCAGCAACGCCTCCTTATATTCATGCGTGGATCCCTGGCGGAAGTGCAATTACTGATTGGAATAGCCGTCCTCGAATGTACCGGGTTACCAGCGAGTGGGTGGCATATACCTTCCCCACTACGGAAAAGATTGGTTTTAAGTTCGATAGTGGTGCTGAATTCTTCACTGATGGTACAAATCTGGCATGGACGGTTGATAACGGCAATAACCAAGCAGGAACTCCGTCTGCAGTCAAATCGTTGTACAGCACTAGCTCGGGCAGCGTGGTCAATTGGAACCAGACCAATCCGCTGAAGACCGTCAATCTAAACGGCGCTACGCGTGATTACAGTGACAACACGAAGACAATCACCGATCTTTCCGATACGCTGGGTGCCATTCCCGCGCAGAAAATCGCAGAAGTGACAACTGCACCCAGCACCAATCAGTATGGCTATGTGCGTCAGAAATACAATTCTGGACAAGAACATCCCGCCGAGGGGTCAAGTCCTGCGTATACTTCCCCTTATGTCGGCGTCAAGATGACTTTTGACTCGAATAATAAAGAGAAAATGATTGTGTTTGATGCGGGAGAGGGTAACAAGAACTCTACCATTGTGTTTCAGGTGAATGCCTCGGACCTCAACAGTAATGGGGCCAATGGTCTGGTGTTCGACTTCCGGAATATCCAACAAGGTGCATCTGTGGTTGTCAACGTGAAAGGCAACCAAGCTGTGGAGTTCCATAACGGTTGGCGTTTCTGGTGGAATGACACGGAGATCGGTAATGGTTATTACCATGGTGCCACTGAAAAGGAAAAGAAAGGCTATGAGCAGGCCTCGCAGGCTATTCTTTGGAATTTTCAGAATACTCCGCGGCTTACCATTCATGGTGGTGTGCTAAAGAGCGGACAGGCGCTGCGTTGGGCGAACAATGGTGAACCTGACAGCAAGGATGTTGAGGCTACGGTAGAAGACGATCCAGCTGCCGCCATGATCGGTTCCATCCTTGTGCCGCGTGGCTCATTCGAGGACCATGTCACAACCAACGGTCGAGTGTGGGTTGGTCAGGATTTCATGATGTACAATCCGACAATGGCTGTGGACTTCCCGAGTGGCATCAGTGAAGGCCCGTCCTCCTCCGTCATCGATATGGATCAGGAACGCCACAACTTCCCGTGGAAGGGCTCGATGCGCAGCGAATGCTCCACCATCAGCTGGACCAAGGTCGATGAAAGCGGCAATACGCTCCCGGGATCCACCTGGGGTGTGTATAAGGACAAAATTGATGCCGTTATTGAACAAAATGCGCTGTATCCCGCGGTCAAGGACAATGACATTCCCTCCGGTGACTGGAATCCAGACGAGGGTAAGTTCCGAGTGGATTCGCTTGTACCGGACGCTACGTATTACATCAAGGAGCTCACGGCTCCGCAAGGATACGTAAAATCCGACAATATCTACGCCATCCATACGACGAATACGGGATCTATCTCAAATAAGGACATTATTGCCGTCTACGACGGGGATGGGCACGAAATTCTCAATGAATCCGAGTGGGGAATCAAGAATGATGTTCCTGGAGCGGATGGTGGTACTGTCCCCGGCATCATCAACAAGCCCCAAGGTGGATCGGTGCAGTGGGGCAAGTACGCCGATGGTGACTCATCGCACAAGGGTCTGCCCGGCTCTGTCTGGACGCTGACCAAGACGGGTGCAGACGGTTGGTCTCAGGAGATCACCGACAACACCAAAGCCGTGGAAGGCATCCAGCTGTTCAACGGTGAAAACGATGTGACCTCTGGTGCGCTGGAAGTCACTGAGGGGAGCACGCTGAACCTGACGCCCAAAGTGCTTCCCGAGGATGCGACCCAGGATGTGACTTGGTCCTCTTCCCATCCGGATGATGTGGAAGTGCAGGATGGGCACGTCACCGTGCTGCATGTGCCAGCGAATAACGAGCCGGTAGTGATTACCGCAACCACCGTAGACACCAATGCAAGTGGTGACCGCCTTGAAGCGCATGTCACGTTGACGGTCAAGTCGGTCGAGCTCAATAGTCTCACCCTGCAATACAACGGTCAGGCGGCTCCTGCCCGCATTTCGACGACTGTGGGGAACACCATCACCCTGACGGCGACAGCCGATCCCGGTGTGCTCAACAACAGCATCACATGGGAATCCTCGGATTCTTCCGTGGCGACCGTGGATAACGGTGTGGTCACGCCACTTAAGGCCGGCACCACGACCATCTGGGCCAAGTGTAAGGATGATCAGTCCAAGTGGAAGTCCGTCGAGATTGTGGTGAAGGAAGCGGTCGACCCCAATGCAACTGTCATATACTTCAATCCAAGCATAATTACACCATCACTGAATTTCAGCGGAACCCCGTATATCCGTTATCAGGTTGAGGGCAGCAACTGGAATGATGAAGCGGTCGAAATGAAGTCATACTGCGACGGATGGTATTCATATGCTGTGCCTTCGCAGAAGAAAAAAGTGTCTTTCTATTTCACCAGATCTGCGGATAAGAATGACAAGTTGTATAATAAGGGGACATCGGTTGGTGATGACTTCTATGCCAATGCCAATGTCTCAGATGTGACCGTATATGCCTACAATGATTTCAGGCAGGGGGAAAAACCAAGCTGTCCTATCCAGAGTATGTCTGCACCAATGGTGCGAGACGCATCGCGTGGTGATGCCGAAGATGCCGCTTCGCTGCAAACCTTCCGCAAAGCGCGTATGCGGATTCAGGGAAAGGACACCACTTATGCGGATTCCAACTCCCAGATCGGTCAGTTCACCATTCTGAACCTGCCGGCGGGCGACTACACGCTGCAGGAGAAGACGGCCCCGTCCGGGTACCTGTTGAATCCGACTGTGTACAAGTTCACGATCGGTGCTGACGGCAAGGTCACGTGGGCTGGCGATGTGAAGCCTTCCATTGTGGGTGATATGGGCTGGATTTCCGATAAGCCCACCCAGGTGGTTTGGGAGAAGGAAGACAGCACGACCCACACGGCGTTGGCTGGCTCCGGCTGGACGATCGAGCAGGAGATCATCGGCTCCGACGGTCAGCCAACTTGGAAGACCATCAACGAAGTGCTGGACTGCACCGAGACCCCATGCAATGCTTCGGTGAAGTATAAGGATGAGGACCCAACTCCCGGTAAATTCCTGGTCAAGAAGCTGCCGGTCGGTGTCTACCGCATCACGGAGACCACCATTCCGCAGGGCTATGAGGCCATAGGCGGTCCATACGAGTTCACCATCACCGATAGTGAAGAAACTGTGCATGTTACCAGCGAGCCCATTGGCAATACGCGAAAGACCGGTAATGTGTATTGGGGCAAGGTGAGCTCGGAGGACGACACGAGTTACCTCGCCGGCTCCGAATGGCAGATCAAGTACACCCCGTATGACGGAGGAGATACGATTACCGTAACGATCACCGACTGTGTGGTTGCCGATAGCAAAACGACCGGCACATGCGCTAAGGAGGAGGGCAAGCCTGACTGGGCGTACGATGCCTATACCGCTGCGGGGCGCATTGGCTTCCACAACCTGCCATGGGGCAGCTATGAGATGATTGAGACCAAGGCGCCGGATGGCTACTATGCCGATCCAGATGCGGTCTACGTCTTCACCGTCGGTCCGGATACACCCGAGTTCCAGAATGTGGTTATCTACAAGAAGAACGCGGATGGAACGACTGGAGACCCGATTCCAGCTCCAACTACTACGCCTCTGCCGGACTATCCGAACCAGGTAATCAGCAATGAACCTGGTGTGATTTTGCCGGCTACGGGCGGTGAAGGCAACACGCGGATTGTTCTGTTCGGGTTTGCGCTCACAGCGATATCAATGCTAGGCTGTGGCGTAGCGATGCGGAAACGTATCTAAACAAAATAGTCAATGATGAACAATTAAAGATTTGGTGCCGTCTGCATCAGTTATCGCGAGACGGCACCTCCCTTGCTCGAATCAACCGATTCACTGCTGGGGGGAAGTAAAAGGGTTTTATGAATCGCAAGGTTTATAAAATTTGGAAAACAATCGAAGGAGATAACATGAAGAAGGTTTGGAAGGGCTTCGCCGCTGCGGTCTCCGCCGCTGCGATTGCCGCCACCGGTTTCATCGGTGCCACTTCTGCGCACGCGGTCATGGCGCCCGGCCAGATTAATATCACTGGCGCTACCGATGCTGATACGTTCACTGGCTATATGCCGTTTGTTATTGCATCCGAAAGTACCACAGGTGAAGGTGATGCTGCCGTCACGACATACCAGTACACGATGAACGCCGCTGGTGGGTTTACTGACAGTGTTGTTCCGGAAATCATCAATAAGGTTGATCCCAATAGTGGCATTACCTCGCCGACCACCGATGCCAAGGTTTCCGAATGGGTCAAGGCTTATTTTGGCGCTGACAATGGTGCGGGCTTCGCAAAAGACTCCACGAAGGCGCAGAGCTTCGCCAAGGCCGTTATCGATGTTGCCGAAGCTAAGAACCTGGACCCTGCTTTTACTAATCAGACTGCCGCTCAGCTGTCGGCAGCTGATTCACCGGCAGGCTACTACGCCATCAAGCAGACCAATGAACCGGCGACTGGCACTGCGGATACCACCACTGTGTCGCGCTATATCTCTGGCAATGTGACCGCAGCCGCTCCGCTGACCGTTGCCATCAAGAACACGACCGTCACCTCGGTGAAGAAGGTTCAGGAAAACGATTCCAATACTGTTGACGGCACCACAGACACCCGCCTTCCGGGTGTGAACATCAACAACAACTTCAACGATGTCGCTGACTACAGCATCGGCGATGATGTTCCGTTCGAATTCATCGGCACTGTTCCCGCCAAGTTCGGTGATTATGATCACTTCCAGTACATCTTCAAGGATACGATGAATCCGGCTCAGCTCCAGTTGGTTGAAGACTCTGTGCAGGTGTACGTGCTTCCTAAGGATGTCACCAACATTTCTTGGGCTGCTGATGGAAGCCTGACCGGAGGCACTCTCCTTACCAATGGCACGCACTACGCCGTGAGTGTTGACAAGAACGCCGATGACACTCAGAAGGGCACCTTCTCCATTGCTGTCGGCACGAATGTTCCGGCCACCACGGAACCGGCTGCAGCCGCATATCGTGATCTCAAGGGCATCACCTACGGCGCAGACAACACCAAGCTCGCTGCTGGCGATCGTATCGTCGTCACCTACAAGGCCACCCTCCAGCAGGGTGCTCAGATTGGTCGTCCGGGCAATGTGAACACGATGGAACTGGAGTTCTCCAACAATCCATACGATGTGTATGACACTGCGACGACTCCTAAGGACGAAGTTGTCGTCTTCACCTACGAGCTCGACGCCAACAAGGTCGATGCCGGTGACCATGATGTGGAGCTGACGGGTGCGGAATTCGTTCTCTGGAAGAACGACAAGGGCACTGAGAACAATCAGGCTGCAAATCTGGTTCAGGCTAAGGATACCGAGGGTAATGCCATCGCTGGCTCCTACATCTTCACCGGATGGGCCCCGGCTGGCACTGCCGGCACTACGCTGAAGAACGAGAACGGCTCGCTCTTCAAGATCGCGGGTCTCGATGAGGGCACCTACTACCTCGAGGAAACCAAGGCTCCGGCGGGCTACAACAAGCCGGATGACTTCTTCAAGCTGGTTCTCACCGCGACGACCGCCAACAACCAGACCAATGGTTCGAATGCGAATACTGGTCTGACCGATATCAAGGTCAACGACGCAGCTGACTCCGGTGACGCTGCTACAGGTGTTGGCACCGCCGCCATCGAGAACAACAAGGGCTCCAACCTCCCGGAGACCGGTGGCATGGGCACCACGATTCTGTACGCCGCTGGCGCTGCGATCGTGCTGATCGCTGGCATCGGCCTCGCCGTCACGCTCCGTCGCCGTCAGGCCTGAGAGCAAGTGACCCCCTATAAGGAAAGGTGACATGAGGAATCGCAACTCAGCCATTCTGACTCCTCAGACTGACCGCAGTGCCGATTCCTCATCCCTTACGCCGCCCGCCGGCTCCGCTACGGAATCGACGGGCGGCAGCCTTATGGAGGAACAAGCAGTAACCAAAACAACTAAAAAGAACAAGGGCGGCGCGGGGCTCAACATCATGATTGTGCTCTTCGCCCTCGTGCTCCTCGGAGGCATCGGCCTGATCGCCTACCCCACGTTCGCCAACTGGTGGAACAGCATGCACGCCTCGCGCGCAGTCGCCGGGTATGTGGAGCAGGTCAACGACATGAGCGGGGAACAGAAGAAGGAACTTCTGGACCAAGCGCATGCCTACAACCAACAACTCAACACGTTGCCAGATCGTTGGCATCTGACCGACGAGCAGATGGACGAATACAACAAGACGCTCGACATCACCGGCACCGGAATCATGGGGTACATCACGATTCCCAAGCTGGAAGTGCGCTTGCCTGTCTACCATGGCACCGAAGACACCGTGCTGCAGATAGCCGGCGGTCACCTGGCCGGGTCGTCACTGCCGGTCGGTGGCACAGGCACGCACACCGCCGTCTCCGGACACACCGGACTGCCGTCGGCGAAACTGTTCACCGGCCTCGACAGCCTCAAAGAAGGCGACACGTTTGCGTTCCACGTACTTGACGACACGTACACGTACCAAGTGGATCAGATACGCACCGTGCTGCCGAACGAAATGCGCGACCTGGACTTCGACCCGAACCAGGATTACGCAACACTGATCACGTGCACGCCCTACGGCGTCAACTCGCACCGACTGCTCGTGCGCGGGCACCGCATCCCGACGCCGGCGGAAGCGGACGAGACGCAGTACGACAAGGCGGACACGAACCGAACGCTCGTCATCGCGGGCATAGCCCTCGCGATTGTGCTGTTCATCCTGTGGATCATCTGGCTCATCGTGCGCCGCAGCCGCAAGCGCGGGCGCAACGCAGTGAGCGGCACACAGGTCAAACATGCGGGGCGCTGAAACCAGCCGCATGAGAAACGCTTATAATAACAAACGAGAAGAAGAACACCTCACCAAACCAAGGGAGGACAACATGGGACGGCTTACAGTCGGAAAGCGGATTGCGCCGGCGATACTGTGCGCGGGGGCAATGCTTGCGAGCCTTGCCGTAGGAGTGCCGAGCGTCTACGCGGAAGACACCAATACGGAGGAGGACCGCACCGACCTCACGTCAAGCGTTGTCGCCGGCAGTGGTGAGGGCACCATCAACGTCACGTACGCGCACGACGAGACGGCGCTCGAGGGCGTGGTCTTCCACGTCTACAACGTGGCGAAGTGGGCGGATGAAGGTGGCTACGAGCCAATCGGTGACTTCGCCGACACCGAGAAGTATCCGGTGAATTGGGACGTGCTCAACGCCGACCCGCAGACATTCCGCGACATGGCGAACACGCTCGCAGGATACATCGAGGTCAATGGCACCGAGCCGGCGGCCAGCGCCGTGACCGACGCCGATGGTGCGGTCTCGTTCACCAACGTGGGCGACGGCATGTTCCTCGTGACCGCGGACCGCTTTGTGGAGAAAACACTTGAGTGCAAGGGCTCGGCGATGCTCGTGGCACTGCCGAACGTGCATGTGGAAGACGGCGCGAACCAGCGCGTGGTGAACATCGAGCCGAAGAGCGACTGCGTGGTGCCTGAAGTCAAGACCGAGACACTCAACGTGAAGAAGGTCTGGAAAGACGCGGGCAATACCGACCGCCCGAAGTCAATCACCGTGGAGCTGCTCAAGAACGGCGAATCGCAGGAGACCGTTGAGCTCTCCGACGCCAACAACTGGCAGCACTCGTGGACGGGGCTGGAATCCGGCAACGACTGGAAGGTCGTGGAGAAGAACGTGCCGGCCGGCTACACCACCATCTCCGAGTACGACATGACGGCGGAAGACGAAGCCAGCGTCACGATCACCAACACGAAGCCGGCGCCCCCGGTCACGCCGCAGAAGCCGCCGGCGCAGACCGGTGCGGACATCGCGCTCGTGGTTGTTGTGGCGGGCGCCGCGTTCATCCTGGGCCTGCTGCTGATCATCAAGACGCGCAAGAAGGAAGCGTGAGCTGTGTAGCGCGCTGAGTGTTCGGCGCGCGCCGGGGAGGCCACCTTACGGGGTGGCCTCCCTTTTATTGTTGTTGTGGTGCTGCGTATTGCAGTTGTGTGGGGATGGTGAAGATACGCGCAATATGGCGCGTAATGCCGCATAAGCAGATAAAACTGACAAAGCGTTCATATGGTTGCATGCAAATCGTCATCATGGTTTTTCACGATGATTCGTATTCTTCCCCTCAGAGGGGCGCACTTCGAATAGGGAGTGCGCCCTGTTACCTTTTGCCTTGGTCTATATGCCATATGCCCTTATTCCCGGTTGTTGGAGTCTAGGCTCCAGTCACGGACTACCGTTTGAGCCGCTTGGAAAGGTCGTCGGTGCCTAGGCTCTAGTCATGGACTACCGTCTGGGTCGCTTGAAAAGGTTGTTGGTGTCTAGTCTCTAGCCATGGGAGGTCTTGGTTTGCGCCACGCATAGTCGTTGGTGTCTGGCCTTCGCCACAAGCAGCCATAATGGTGACGTAAACGGCGAATTCACCGTGTGTACATCGATGTTTCCACTGCGGACAGTCCCTCCGTTGCTGCGGGCAGTCCCTTCTCCGATACGGGTAGTACTTCCTCTGCTACGGGTAGTGCTCCCTGCGCTACGGGTAGTACTTTCTTGGGCAAGTTCTATATAGGATCGTTGGAAAATGGCGGATTCTAGTGTAGGGAGCGCCTGCGGTGCACTACCCGTAGCGCAGGGAGCACTACCCGTAGCGGAGAAGGGACCGCCCGTAACGAAAACAGACGCTGTTTGGGCTCAGTCGGTCCGTTCGAGGTAGGCATGGAGCCCGATGGCGGCCCAAAGGGGGAAATTGGTGATCCATCCCTCAGCGCGGTAGTCAGTCATCGCCATGCGGAAGGCGTGGTCCAAATGGAACCGGTCGCATGCGACGTGCAGGCTTTTGGCGCGGAGATTGATGGACGCCTTCACTTCGATGGGGTAGATTGTGCCGTACTGTTCCACAGCGAAATCCACTTCCGCGTGCCCTTGCGGATTGGCCCAGTAATACGGGGAGTACTGTTGCGCCACAAGCTGCTGGCAAACCAGTTGTTCCGTGAGAGCCCCTTTGAATTCGGTGAAAATCGCGGAACCGTTGAGTACGACGGCTGGATCGAGGTCGGCGAGAGCCCCCAACAGCCCGATGTCGGAAACAAACAGTTTGAAGACAGTCGGGTCGGCATAGCTGGATAGTGGGGCACGGAGCGCGGACACGCACGGCACTCGCGTGATGATGCCGTAGTCCTCGAGCCACATCAAACTTTCTTCGAAATCGCGTGCGCGCGCCCCCGGGCGCACGACACCGTAGACGAAACGCCTGTTTTCCTTCGCGAGTTGTGCGGGGAGCGAGCGCCACACCAGCCGGATGCGCTCGAGCAGGCGTGTGGGCGCATGTTTGGAAAAGTCGAGATCGTACGAGTCGAGGATCGCGAGCTGATTCGCGCGCGTCTCTTGCGCGGAGGCGCCATTGAGATGAGCCAGCACGACCTCCGGCATGCCACCGACCATCATGTATGTTTTGAGCAGCTCGGTGAGCCTAGGAGAGAATGCAGTAGGGACGGAAGAGATGTCGCCTTCGCGGATGAGCCCAGCAAGTGCGGATTGTCCTGCGTTGGTGAGGAATTCAGCGAATGTCAGCGGGTGCAGCGTGAGCATGTCGACCTTGCCAACGGGGAAAGACACATCTTCGTGGCGAGATATGCCCATGTAGGAGCCGGTGGCAACGACGTGGTAGTCGGGCGCGTCTTCGCAGAAATACTTGAGCGCAGTGATTGCGCGCGGGCATTCTTGGATTTCATCGAGGAATATAAGCGTGCTTTCCGTGCGGACGGGCACGCCGGTGTAGATTTCGATGGAACGGAGCAGTGTGTCCGTGGTGAGATTGCCGTCGAAGAGTGCGCGGGCGTCGACGTCGCGCATGAAGTCGATGCGCGCAACGTGGTCGAAGTGTGATGCGCCGAATGCGTTGACGATCCAGGTTTTGCCGGTTTGGCGGGCGCCGCGCAGCAGCAGGGGCTTGCGGTTGGGGCTGTTGTACCAGTGGTCAAGTTCGTGGGTGATGGTGCGTGTGAGTGCCTGAATCATAGTTATCCCCCCTGTTATGTGGTTGTCTCCCACATTTTACCCCCCGTAATATGTGGGAGACAACCACATAACAGGGGGGATACTTGATTGATGCGACGAACGGCGTCGGGGAGCGGGATGCTGTGCCGTATGCTCGGTGACAGTGGTCGGGCGGGGTGCGCTTCGGCGTGTCTTCGGCGTGTTGCGAAAGTACATGGTGCTGTGTATATTTGATTGCTGGTGTCTGGCCGCGAGGCTCGAACGTGCCGGGCAGTAAGCTTTCCAAGTGAATAAAGGAACTGATATGTACGCGATTGTCAAGGCCGGCGGCCATCAGGAAAAGGTCGAGGTCGGCGATACCATCCTCGTGAATCGTCTTGCAGCCAAGAAGGGTGAGACCGTGGAATTCCCGGTCGCGCTCGTCGTCGACGGCTCCAAGGTCACCATTGCCGCGGCTGATCTGGCAAAGATCTCCGTCAAGGGCGAAGTTGTGGATGACGAGGCCAAGGGCCCGAAGATCCGCATCCAGAAGTTCAAGAACAAGACCGGCGTTGCTCGTCGTAAGGGCCATCGCCAGAAGCTGAGCATCGTCAAGATCACTGAGATCGCCTGATTTCAGTTATTATTGACGGCAGACTTCAGCTAACCGAAAGGAACGAGAAATGGCACATAAGAAGGGCGCTTCCAGCTCGCGCAACGGTCGCGATTCGAATCCCCAGTACCTCGGTGTGAAGAAGTTCGGCGGCGAAGCCGTCGTGGCTGGCAACATTCTGGTTCGCCAGCGTGGTACCAACTTCCACCCGGGCCAGAACGTGGGCATCGGCAAGGACCACACGCTGTTCGCACTCGCGGACGGCCAGGTTAAGTTCGCTGTGCGCCGCGATCGCAAGGTCGTCGACGTCATCTCCGAGTGACCGCAGTCTACACTGCATATATTCTTCAACGCACGTCGTTTTTCGGCGTGCGTTTTTCTATATCAGTGTGCGATCTTTCTGCTGTGGCGCCTGATCTTTCTGCTGGTGCGGTCAACCTTTCTGCTACGGGTAGTGCTTCTTTCGTTACGGGTAGTGCTTCCTTTGCTACGGGTAGTGAATGTACCCCGAACGCTTAAGCAAAAACGTTGGAAATCAGCGGTTTCTAGCAGGAGGTGCGGTGCGCAAGCACTACCCGTAGCAAAGAAGGCACTACCCGTAGCAAAGAGGGTTGCGTGCGAATTGTACGCGGTTTTGGGGAGGCTGCGTAAAATCCTTGCGCAACAGGGCCAGTTTGCGTATGAATTGTACGCAAGACTCTCGGAACCGCGTACAATTCGCACGCTATGGCAGCCCGAAGAGCGGCAACCCCCGCAAAACCGCAGTATCCGTTCGTGAGTGGCGTAAGGCAGCGCACTGACTACGGCAGAAGACACTCCCGAAATAATCGCGTGCAACGGGGCGATTTCTATAGCTTCTGTATGTTGCGATGAGCTAACATGCTATGATTTGTTAGGTATTGCTAACACCTTTAATGATGTTATGTAAAACTAACATTGCAAATGGTTGACGAGGAGCGCGCGCATTGGCGTATACAAGCACAATCTGGTCCAAGAGTCAGCTTGCTGTGGCAGTTCGTGATGCCCGCATTGCGCGTGGTCTGACGCAGGCTGAACTGGCTCAGCGGGTTGGCGTTTCCAGACCGTGGATTAGCCGATTCGAAAGCGGGCACGTGGAGAACGCTGGGTTTGAGCGCATCATGAAGCTTTTCGAAGTGTTGGATATGCGGATGGAGGTTTCGTATGAGACGAACAAATCCGCAACCCCGTCTCAGGGTGATGGTTCGTCGTCCGTAGACAACGCGGGAAGTGCTGTGGCCATGCGGCGGGTGGACCGTGCCGAAACAAGTCGCTCTGCTGTTTCTGGAGGTCTTCCTCTCCCTTCTGCGGGCGTGGAGTCGTTGCTGAGGGTGCCGGGAATTGACAATGTTCAATGGGAGGAAATGCGCAAGCGCATGAATCAATGGGCGCAGGCTCAATTCACCGATGGCACGTTGGGTGCTTCGATGGCACGCCTTGCAGAGAGTCTGAAGCTTGCCGTCGCTCAGCATGATGAAGTCCTGTCCGAAGCGGTGAAGCAAACGGCGCAAGCGACGATTTCGGCAGTGGCGAAGGATTCTGAGTCTCAGAGAGAAACCAACGATGACCAAAGCTGCAGTCGGTGATGAGAAGGGGAAGACGTGAAGGAACTACACGTTCTACTCGATGGGCGACATATCGGAGTGCTCGCAGAGGATGACCTTGGCCGGCACATGTTTCAATATGATGCGGATATGAGGCATGGCATGGCGCTTTCGCTCTCGATGCCGGTGCGTGGCGAGGCATGGTCGGGCCGGCCTGTGGAAGCTTATATCGATGGGTTGTTGCCGGATTCCATGGATGTGCGTACGCGAATCGGAAACTTGTATGGAGTGAGCCCTCGTAATCCGTTCGCACTGTTGTCTGCAGTCGGCATGGATTGCGGTGGAGCGGTGCAATTCATCACGGAAGAGCAGCTTATGGCACTGCCGTTGCCTGAAGTATGGAACCCATCGATGTGCAGGAGATCGGCGAACGGTTGGGCGGGACAGGTGCGACAGACGCCCATGCGTGGCAGATGAACGGTGAGCGGCGGTCATTGAACGGCTCGCAGGAGAAGATCGCGCTCGCATATGCCAGCGGTCGGAATCAATGGTATGAGGCGCGAGGTGCGGCCGCGACCACGCACATAATCAAGCCAGGCATCTCGCGATTGCAGGGTCAGGCTTTCAATGAGTATCTCTGTATGCGCGCGGTCGGTCGATTGGGTTTGCCAGCTTCGGCCTCGTCATACATGGATTTCGGGGGAGTGAACGCCGTCGTCAGTCGTCGTTGGGATCGTGATGTTGTGGAAGAGCCCATAGGGAATCAGCGGCCGCTGAACGTGCATCGAATTCATCAAGAGGATCTATGTCAGGCGATGGGAATCGTGAGTGCCGATAAATATCAAAGTGACGGCGGCCCGGGCGCGGTGAGTATAGTGAAGTTCATGCGCGACAATGGATGCGCGGAGTCGAGTGTGGATTTGTTCTATTCGGCGCTGATAGTGAATTACCTGTTGTGTGGGACTGATGCGCATGCCAAGAACTATGCGGTGCTCGAATGGGAAGATCGGCGGCCCGCGTTGGCTCCGCTCTATGACGTGGCGTCGATGTATCCGTATGAGGGCTACATTCATGGTGCCAGAAAACTGAAGATGGCGATGAAGATCGGGGATGAGTATCGTTGGTGTTTTGCTGACTTGCGGGCATGGCGAAAACTCGCTCAACTCTGTGGAGACAGTGGTGATGAAGATCGGATCGTCGGTGGTCTCCGAGATTATGCGCACAGATTGCCGCAGGCGTTTGCCGAAGTGGCCGGTGAAGAAGTGTTTACAGTGCTTCTTGCCTACGGTCCCGATGATGCCGCTGCTATCGAACGATTGCAGGTGATTCAGGCGATACAAGCCGGCTTGGATGCGAAGTGTGCAGAAGTGCGAAGCTGGTTCGACGCGAATTGATGCGAAAGCGCCGTTACGACGGCGACGATGGTGATACGATCATCCCGTCGAAGCAGTCGGTGAGCACGCTCAGCCAGCATTTGTGGCAGTCAACTTTTTCACTGCAGCGGGTTACCTCCTTTGCTACGGGTAGTGCTTCTTTCGTTACGGGTAGTGCATCTTCTGCTACGGGTAGTGAATGTACCCCGAACGCTCAAGTAGAATCGTTGGAAATCAGCGGTTTTTAGCAGGAGGCGCGGTGTGCAAGCACTACCCGTAGCAAAGAGGCGCTACCCGTAGCGAAGAGGGTTGTGTGCGAATTGTACGCAACCCTCTCGGAACCGCGTACAATTCGCACGCTATGGCAGCCCGAAGAGTGGCAATCCCCACGAAACTGCAGTGTCCGTTCGTGAGTGGCGTAAGGCAGCGCACTGACTACGGCAGAAGACACTGCGCGAAATAGTGGCGCACAGATAGAATGGGCAACCATGAGTGATTTTGTGGATCGAGTAACTGTGCATGTGAAGGGCGGCGACGGCGGCAATGGCTCCGCCGGCATCCGCCGTGAGAAATACAAGCCGCTCGCCGGACCGAACGGCGGCAATGGAGGCAAAGGCGGATCGGTGATTTTCGTGGCCGACCCGAACGCGAATTCGCTGCTGGACTACCGCTTCATGCCGCACCGTTCCGCCGGCAACGGCACGATGGGTCTGGGCGACACAAAAGACGGTTCACAAGGCGACGACCTGCGCCTGCCTGTGCCGATCGGCACCGTGGTGTTCACCGCACGCGGAGCCGAAGGCCAGCCCAAGCGCCCCGGTGAAGTGCTCGCCGACCTGCGCCACGCGGGCGACGAATTCGTCGCCGCTGCCGGTGGTGCCGGCGGCTTGGGCAACGCCGCGCTCGCGAACCGCACACGCCGCGCGCCCGGCTTTGCGCTGCTGGGCGAACCGGGCGAGGAACGCGATGTGATCCTTGAGCTGAAGTCGATCGCCGACGTGGCGCTCGTCGGCTTCCCCTCTGCGGGCAAATCAAGCCTGATCGCCGCGATGAGCGCCGCCAAGCCGAAGATCGCCGACTACCCGTTCACCACGCTCGTGCCGAATCTGGGCGTGGTGCAGGCGGGCGACATGCGCTATACGATCGCCGACGTGCCGGGCCTGATCCCGGGCGCCTCGCAGGGTAAAGGCCTCGGCCTGCAGTTCCTGCGTCACATCGAGCGCACCGAGATCATCGCGCACGTGATCGATTGCGCCACGCTCGAACCGGGCCGCGACCCGCTGAGTGACTATTACGCGCTCGAACAGGAACTCGGTGAATACGCGAATGACCTTGAGCTTCCGCTCGGCGCGATCCCGATCCCCGAACGCCCGCGCATCATCATCCTCAACAAGGTCGATATGCCCGAGGCGAAGGAGCTCGCCGAGTTCGTCAAGCCGGAGTTCGAAAAGCTCGATCTGCCGGTGTACATCGTCTCCACCGCATCGCACGAAGGGCTCAAGGAGCTCAATTTCGCGCTCGCGAACCTCGTCACGCAGATGCGTGCGGACATTGCGGCGCGCGAAGAGACCGTGGAAGAGGAGCGCGTGGTCATCAATCCGCTCAGCGAGCCGGGCCAGCGCCGCCGCAATGGCCGCAATGCTGGCGTGCAGGAGTTCGAGATCGAGCGCGAAGAGGACCGCAACGGCAACTACTGGTTCACGGTGACGGGCACGAAGCCCGAGCGTTGGGTCGTGCAGACGAACTTCGACAACGACGAGGCCGTGGGCTATCTGGCCGACCGTCTAGCCAAGCTGGGCGTCGAAGACGCGCTGCGCAAGAACGGCGCGCGCCCGGGCGACGAAGTGCGCATCGGGCGTGGCGCGCGCGCGGTCGCGTTCGACTGGGATCCGACAATCGCCGCCGGCGCGGAGAACCTCGACGGCACGCAGCTCGGCTCGCGCGGCCGCGACCTGCGCCTCGAAGCGGAGGATTCGCGTGGCCGCCGGCGTACCAACACCGAGCGCCGCCGCCAGTACCACGAGATGATGGACGCCCGCGCCGCCGTGCGCGCCGCCATGCAGGCGGAGCGCGAGGCCGGCCACTGGGCCGACCCTGCGGTGGACGACGACCGGCACGACGAGACGTCGCTCTTCGGCCGCGGCGATCCGGAGGAATACGAGGATTCCGGGGACCGCGCCGAGTGATCCTCCGCTACGGGTAGTGTTCCTTTTGCTACGGGTAGTGCTCACCCCGGCAGCACTTTCGCTACGGGTAGTGTTATTGCGCGCAACACGCCCGGTTTTTATGGGAAAAGCACTACCCGTAGCCGAAAAGCACTACCCGTAACAAAGGGACTGCGGGGGTGAGCACTACCCGTAGCAAAAGGAACACTACCCGTAGCGGAGGAGGCACTACCCGTAAGAGAATGCGCCTTGGGAGTGCCGCCAGTAGTGGGCCAGTATGATGCGCGATGTGCGTGCGAACGAAGGAGCTGAACGCAATGGAACAATCCACGCCGAAGACGCAGGAAGCGGTGCGCCGGGCGGTGGCCGCCGCGCACACCGTGGTGGTGAAGGTCGGGTCGAGCTCGCTCACTCAGCCGTCGGGGCACCTGGACGTGGACAAACTCACCGCGCTTGTCGGTGCGATCGCCCAAGTGCACATGCTCGGCGGCAACATCGTGCTCGTCTCGTCGGGTGCGATCGCCGCCGGCTTCGGCCCGCTTGGGTTCAGCTCGCGGCCGACCGACGTGGCGACTCAGCAGGCGGCCGCCTCGGTGGGGCAGGGGCTGCTCATGGCGCAGTACGAGGCCGCGTTCGGCCGGTACGGCATCCGCGTGGGGCAGCTACTGATCACCGCGGAAGACACGATGCAGCCGCGCCAATACCGCAACGCGCGCCGCACGATGGCCACGATGCTCGAGCTGGGCGTCGTGCCGATCGTCAACGAGAACGACGCGCTCGCCAGCAACGAAATCCGTTTTGGCGACAACGACCGCCTCTCCGCGCTCATCGCGAACATGGTGCGCGCCGACGCGCTCGTGCTGCTGACCGACGTCGACGCGCTGTACACGGCGCCGCCGAGCGAGCCCGGGTCGCGCCGCGTGCCGTTCGTGCCGAACGTGACCCAGCTGATTGACGAGATCCGCGTGGGAGGATCCGGCTCGGGCGTGGGCACAGGCGGCATGGTCACGAAACTCGAGGCGGCGCGCATGGCTGCTGTCTCGGGCATCCCCGCCGTCATGACGAGCGCGGCGAACGCGGGGCCTGCACTGATGGGAGACTCCGTGGGCACCGCGTTCGCGCCGGTGCGCCAGCGCGGGTCGGCGCGCCGCCTGTGGATCAAATTCGCCTCGCACCCGCAAGGCACGCTTGTGGCGGATTCCGGCGCCGCCTCCGCCGTGCGCGGAGGGCGCGCGAGCCTGCTCGCCGCCGGCGTGGTGGAAGTGCGCGGGCAGTTCGCCGCGGGCGATGCCGTGTGGATCGACGACGAGGCCGGCAATCACCTGGCGCGCGGGCTCGCCGGGTTCGACGCCGAGGAGATTCCGCACATGCTCGGCCGCACGAGCGCGCAGTTGCGGCGTCTGCTCGGGGAGGAATATGCGCATCCGCTCGTCCATCGAGACAACCTGGTGCTGATCTAGGCATGTTGTTGCGGTCCGGCAGTAGCATGAGAGCCATGACCAACACAGATTCCCTCCCCCTGTCTGACCGCATCAACCATGTGGCGCCGAGCGCCACACTCGCCGTGGATTCCAAGGCGAAAGCCATGAAGGCCGAAGGCATCGACGTCATCGGTTTCGGCGCCGGCGAACCGAACTTCGCTACGCCCGAGGCGATTGTGGCCGTGGCCGCCGAAGCCGTGGTCGACCCGCGCAACTACCGCTACACGCCCACCGCCGGGCTGCCCGAACTGCGCGAGACAATCGCCGCGAAGACGCTGCGTGACTCCGGTTATGAGGTCTCGCCGGAGCAGGTCGTGGTGACGAACGGCGGCAAGCAGGCCGTCTACGAGACATTCCAACTGCTGCTCAACGATGACGACGAGGTTATCATCCCCACCCCGTACTGGACGAGCTACCCTGAGGCGGTCAAGCTCGCCGGCGGGAAGCCGGTCGAAGTGTTCGCCGGCGCCGAAGTGAACTTCGAGCCGAACGTCGCCGACCTCGAGGCCGCGCGCACCGAGCGCACGAAGGCGGTTATCGTCACCTCGCCGAACAATCCGACCGGCGCGGTCTGGAGCGAAGAGACGATCCGCGCGATCGGCGCATGGGCGATCGAGCACGGCATCTGGGTGATCAGCGACGAGATCTACGAGCATCTCACGTACGACGGCGCGCACACCACGTACATCGGCGCGGCCGTGCCTGAAGTGCGCGAACAGCTGATCGTGCTCAACGGCGTGGCGAAGACCTACGCCATGCCGGGCTGGCGCGTCGGCTGGATGGTCGCGCCCGCGCGTGTGGCCAAGGCGGCGGCGAAACTGCAGGGGCACATGACGTCCAACGTGAACAACATCGCACAGCGCGCGGCGCTTGCGGCGGTATCTGGCCCGCTCGACGCGGTGGATCGCATGCGCGAGGCGTTCGACGCGCGCCGGCAGGCGATTGTCGCGGCGCTCAACCAGATCGAGGGCGTGCGCTGCCCCACGCCGAAGGGCGCGTTCTACGCGTTCCCGGATGTGCGCGAGCTGCTGAACCGCCCGATGGGCCCCAACGGGCAGGTGTTCGCAGACACGTCGGCGCTTGCGGCCGCGTTGCTTGACGAGGCGCATGTGGCGGCCGTGCCCGGCGAGGCGTTCGGCGCGCCCGGGTACTTGCGCTTCTCGTACGCGCTCGCCGACGACCAGCTCGCCGAGGGCATGCGCCGCTTCCAGGAGTGGGTCGCCGCCTCGCCCGCCGCGTGAGCGGTAGCTGCCTGATCTGGATGAAAGCCATGCTGTGCGCCCGCACGCATGGCTTTCGCCGTAGTCGGGGTGGGGTTGGCGCGCGGCACGGGCGGAAAACGTGTGCGACACGTGAAGATACACGCGGGGATTTGGCGAAGTCGGCAATTGCCGCTACTATATTCACTTGGCGGTTTTGCGAAGCCACCGGCAGGGTCCGAAAGGCGCCCGGGCGGCAGGCTGAGCATGATCTTCCTAGGGAAGTGGCGCAATTGGTAGCGCAACGGTCTCCAAAACCGTAGGTTGTGGGTTCGAGTCCCGCCTTCCCTGCAAAGACTATCGAGTAAGATCGAGTGAGCTTACCAAGCTATTCTGGAGGGATCATGGCTGCTAAGACAGATCATGGCGAAGAAGTCGTCAATCCGAACATCTTCATGCGCATCGGCTTGTTCTTTAAGCAGATCATCGACGAACTGCGCAAAGTCGTGACCCCCACCCGCAAGCAGCTGTTCTGGTGGTCGCTCGCGTCGTTCATCTTCGTGCTGCTGCTCATGGTGTTCGTTACCGCAATGGACTTTGGTCTGGGCAAGCTCGCACTGCTGATCTTCGGCTGATCCGCGCCGTTCGCTCCACCCGCTATACTCTGGCTGAAGGTAATATTCGTTCTGAATACATACAATCAAGCAAAGGTGAACGTGCATGAGTGACGAAGTGAATCTCGAGAACCTCGACCAGCTGCCCGACGCAGCTGACGACCAGTCGCAGGTAGACGTACAGGCTATGACGTTCAGTGCGCAGGAGCCCGCCGACGCCGCGCTGGCCGACGCACAGGGAGAGATTGACGCCGTCGCCGCCGCCTCGCCGAGCGAGGACATCGCCGAAGGCATGGCGTATGACTCGGTGGAAGCCGCTGATTCCACGTCCGCAGACGATGCGCGCGAAGCCGCGCAAGACAGCCTGCAGGACTCCATCGACGATTCGCCCGAAGGCGACCAAGCCGCGAAATCCGAAGGCACCGTCGATGCGGACGCCAACAACGACGGCCCGGCCGCCCAGGCCGATGAAGCCGAAGAGGAAGCCGCCGACGCCGGCGCGCTCGCCGTCAAGGAATTCTCCAAGAGCCTGCGCACGCTCGAAGGCAAGTGGTACGTGCTGCACACGTATTCCGGCTACGAGAAGCGCGTGAAGAGCAACATCGAATCCCGTGTGGCCAGCTTCGGCCTCGAAGACACGATCTTCCAGGTCGAAGTGCCGATGGAAGAGGTGGAGAAGCACACCGAAAAAGGCAAGAAGGTCATCACGCGCGTGCGTGTGCCGGGCTATGTGCTGATTCGCATGTGGCCGGACGAGGACGCGCGCCGCATTGTGCGCGAGACCGAGGGCGTGACCGGCTTCGTCGGCCCGACCCGCGAGCCTGCGCCGCTGAGCCGCAAAGAGGTTGTGTCCATGATGGCCCCAATGATTGCCTCGGAAGCGCTCAAGAAGGCCGGTGACAAGCCGGCCGCCGCCAAGAAGCGCGTCATGGAGGTCTCGTACGCCGTGGGCGATCAGGTCACGGTGACCGACGGCCCGTTCGCCACGATGTCCGCCGTCGTCTCCGATGTGGAGCCGACGACGCAGAAGCTCACCGTGCTCGTCTCGATCTTCGGCCGCGACACGCCGGTCGAGCTCGGCTTCGAACAGGTCGAAAAGCTCGCCTGATTCTTTACGTGAAAACCGGCCGTGTACTACGGCCGGTTTTGTGTTGCGCGCGATGCCCACAAGTCCCGCGCGCATGGCATACTAGAAAAGTTGTGTGCGTACGCGCGCGACAAATCATCAGTTGCGGAAGGTACGGGGAGGTCCCGTGCCGTTTGTACCGCTTCAGAGAAAGAAGAACCATATTATGGCTCCTAAGAAGAAAGTCTCGGCGCTGATCAAGCTCCAGATTGAGGCTGGCAAGGCCAACCCGGCCCCGCCGCTGGGCCCGGCTCTGGGTTCGCACGGCGTGAACATCATGGATTTCTGCAAGGCGTACAACGCCAAGACGCAGGACAAGATGGGCCAGATCATCCCTGTCGAGATCACCGTCTACGAAGACCGTTCCTTCGACTTCATCCTGAAGACCCCGCCGGCGGCTGCGCTGCTCAAGAAGGCCGCAGGCATCACCAAGGGCACCGACAACCCGCTGACCACCAAGGTCGGTTCGGTCACCAAGGATCAGGTCCGCGAGATCGCCGAAACCAAGATGGCTGACCTTTCCGCTCGTGACATCGACGCTGCCATGAAGATCATCGAGGGCACTGCGCGCTCGATGGGCATCACCGTGAACGACTGAGCTGAGAGGATAGGGAATCATCATGGCTAAGCACTCCAAGAAGTATCGTGAAGCGGCCGAGCGCATCGACCGTAACAACCTGTACACCCCGGAAGAGGCCATCGCTCTGCTCAAGAGCATGCCGGCCTACAACTTCGACCAGACCGTCGAAGCTGTGCTCCGTCTGAATGTGGATCCGCGCAAGGCCGACCAGCTTGTCCGCGGCTCCGTGAACCTGCCGAACGGCACCGGCAAGACCGCCAAGGTGCTCGTGTTCGCCCGTGGCCCGAAGGCCACCGAGGCCCTCGAGGCCGGCGCCGACATCGTCGGTGACGACGATCTGGTCGAGCAGGTCGCCAACGGCTTCCTCGACTTCGACTCCGTGGTCGCCACCCCGGACATGATGGGCAAGGTCGGCCGCCTGGGCCGTGTGCTCGGTCCGCGTGGCCTCATGCCGAACCCGAAGACCGGCACCGTGACCATGGACGTCACCAAGGCGATCAAGGACATCAAGGGCGGCAAGGTCGACTTCCGCGTCGACAAGAACGGCAACCTCAGCTTCCTCTTCGGCAAGCTGAGCTTCACCGCCGAAGCCCTCGATGAGAACTTCCGCGCTGTGGCCGACGAGATCAAGCGTCTCAAGCCGTCCACCGTGAAGGGCCGTTACATCACCAAGGCCACGATCAGCTCCACCATGAACCCGGGCATCCCGGTCGATCCGGCGTCGATCTGATCGAAGTCCTGATCTTCAGGAACTACAAGCAGCGCCCCGCACTCCGCGTGCGGGGCGCTGCTTGCATTTCGGACGGGCACCGTGTGCATGCCGAGACGCTCGTGCGCGCGGGGCCGAAAATGACGCCCCGCCGCTAGACTGGGCAGCATGGAAGGTAGTGAGCAGGCGGATATCCTCGATCTTTTGGCGGGGCATACGGACGACACGACGATCATGCGGCTCACGTTCGAATGCCTGCTCGCGGGGCTCGACGACGACCGCGTGGTCTCGCTGCTCAACATCATCGGCTGGCGCGGGGATTTCAGCTGTTTCGCCATCGGCGGCGAACCGGCGGAATCGCTCGGCGCCACCGCCTCCGCGGTGAGCAAAGCCATTGCCGATCTGGGCGGCGAGGCCCCATTGATCGGCACGTACGGGCGGTACGTGCTCGTCTGCATGCGCGTGCAGGCGGCCGTCTCGCCGGAAGTCGCGTGCACGGCGGTGTCCGGCGCGTTCTCCGCGGCGCCGCTCTACCTGAGCCCCGTGCGCGCCGGCGCGCAAGGGGCGAGCCACGCCTTGCACGAAACGCTGTTTTCGCTGCAGGCGGCGCCCTCGCTGCAGCATGCGCCACGTCCGCTGCGGGCGGACGACCTGCTGCCCGAGCGCGCGCTGCTCGGCGACGAGATCGCGCGCGAGGAGCTGTATTGCAACGTGTACCGCGTGCTGCACGGCGAGCACGCCGACGACCCGACGTTCCTGACCGTCTCCACGTTTTTACGCTACGGGGGATCGCTGGAACTGACGGCGAAAGAGCTCAACATCCACCCCAACACCGTGCGCTACCGGCTCAAGCGCGCCGCCGAGACGACCGGCTGGGACGCGACTGACCCGCGCGACGCGTTCGTGCTCAACACGGCGATCGCGATCGGCCGCATGCGCGACGCCTAGCGTTACGCGCGGGGCAAGGGGCGCGCTGTGCCGCGCGCCGGGCCGTGCACCCAACTGCCGCCGCGGTTGTCGCGCGCGAACGTGATGCACAGGAATCCGAAGACGAACGCGATCGGCAACATGTGGCGCTCGAAATTGTTCGCCGGCGCCGTGATCATGACGCCCATCAACAGTAGGAGCGGCATATGCCAGCTCAGCGCACGCCAGCGGCGCAGCGCGAGCTCGGCGGCACCGATGAGCAGTGTGAGCGTGACGTAGAAATTGCCATGCGTGACCCAGCCGAGCACCGGAATCCGGCTCCACTGGCGCACCACATGCGCCACGCCGCCGCGCCAGTCGTGATTGTAGTGTTTGATCCACGTGTTGGACTGCTGCACGTAATCGTTGTCCACGTAATAGCTCATCGGCACGTATGGCGGGTCGAACACGTCGAAATAGCCGTATGATTTCGCGAACAGCGCGTCGAACGCGGTCTGCGGGTCGGCGCGCACGATCTCGAGCCACGCCGCGTTGAACTGCTTCATGTCTTCCGCCGTGACCGAACGCCAGCGGTAGCTCACCTTCTTCGACTGGATGCCCGACGATTTGACCGGGTCGGCGTCCTCGCTGCGGTACGCCTGCGCCATCTGATCGATGTTGAAGATCGGCGCGAGCTTGCGGGCCGCGCTTTCGGGGATCGCGCCGGGGTTGCGCTGCGCCACGCGTGCAATCATCTGCAGTTGCGCGCCGCGGCTTTCGATCGGGTCGCCGCCGATGATCGCGCCGGAGCCGATGAGCAGGGTGATCGCGCCGTGCACGAGCACCGTCGGCAGGAGCAATGTGAGCAGATACAGGCGCCAGCGGCGGCGGTCGGCAAGCAGCAAGAGCACCACTTGGATCATGAGGATGTACCACGCGTATTTTGCGCTGACGAGCATGACGACGCACGAGACGACGAGTGCGGCGATGGTCACGGGGCGCGTGCGCTGCGGGTGTGCGGGGGCATTGCGGTGGGTCATGTACAGCTCGTACATCAGGCCGAACCACCACGTGAACGCGAACGCGAACAGCGGGGATTTGGTCAGCGAGATTGTGGAGAACGTGACGAGCGGACAGCACAGGAACAGCAGCAGCACGAGCGCGCGGGCGAGCGGGCCGGCGGGGGCGGGGGTGTGTGCGGCGAGCGTGTGGATGCGCAGGCCGCGTTCGGGGTGGGCGAAATCGACAGGGGTCGCGGTGCGCAGGCGTTCGGGGTGCGCGTAATCCGGGGCTGGCGCTGTGCGCGGAATCCACGGCAGATTGAAGAAGCGATTGGCGGCGGAAGCGCAGCAGAAGCCGGCGAAGAGCCACTGCAGGGCGGCGAGCACCACAAAGCCGGCGTCGTTCGAACCGGTCAGGTAGCGGGAGAGCGCGGCGGAGGCGCCGTAGATCACGGTGAGCACGATGTTGTGCTGGTCGGTCAGGTACGTGGGGTCGGTGGACCACATGTAATGCGCGGTGGGGTAGATGTCCATCGGCACGAACGAGAAGAAGCCGATGTACGGCTGCTCAAGGCCGGTCCACTGATTCCACGCCCAGGCGAATTCGCGCGTCTGTGAGAGGATGTCGGCGCCGTACGCCACGAGCAGAGTCGTGGGGATCCACAGCCAGCCGATCGCGAGCACGAGCCAGATACGGCGCCAGTTGCGGGTCGCACGCACTGTGAGGCGGCCGGTGGCGGCGAAGAAGCGCGCGGCGCGTGGCGGCAGGGCGATGGTCCGGCCGGCGATGTGTGCGGCAGGGGTAGGGCCGGTGGATGTGCGGTGGGCGGAATCGGCTGCGCCTCCGAGGGAAGCGGTTGTGCGTGTGGCGGAGTCGGCTGCGCGGTGGGCGGAGCGGACGAGCAGCCACACGATGCCGAAGCACACCACGAACATGGCCACGAACGCCACGCCATTGGTCCAGCGGAATGCGGCAAGCCCGGCGTCGGCGCGCATGAGCGGGCCGATCGCCGTGCACCAGGCGATCCATGCGCACGCCAGCCCCGCGACGAGCCAGCACAGTGCGGCCCCCACGCGTGCGAGTGCGGTGCGGGTGGGCGCGGGGGAGTGGCTCAGATGATCACGATCCATAGTCAGCGATTGTACATTTCGCCCAGAATGCCTTGCTGCGAGCCGCACACATCAATCGCCGACGGGGAGCACACCCACATCGCCGGTGCGGACGAGGCGCTCGGCGCCGTCGTCGTCGGTCATCGCGAGCGAGGCGTCGGCGTCGATCGCGCGCGCGATGCCACTGCCCGTCGTGCCATCCATATAGTGAACCAGGATCGGGCGGCCGAGCGTCCAGCATTCCTCGGTCACGCGTTTGCGCAGATTCTGCGCGTAGCCGTGCGGATTGAGCCCGAACTGCCACAGGCGCCCCTCGAGATTGCGCACGGTGCGTGCGGCAAGCAGGTCCATCACGCGCTCCGCCGGCGGGCGTCCGCCGTCGTCCGCCGGCTCGGTGATCAGGCGCCACGACGTGGCCATGTCGATCGGCAGGTCCGCCTGCGGCACGGCGATGTTCAACCCCACGCCGAAAATCACCGCGACCGTGTTCGGGTCATCCGGCAGCGTGACCATCTGCGCGAGGATCCCGCCAAGCTTGCGCCCGTGGAACACGATGTCGTTGGGCCATTTGAGCTTGACGTCGTCTATGGAATTGTCGGCGTTCACCGAGTCGGGCACCCACTGCAGATTTGTCTCCTGCAGTGTCTCACGCAGCGCGTCGAGCACGGACAGCCCAGCGATCATCTGCAGCCAGCCGTTGAGTGTGGGGTCGTGCGCCACGCCAGCGCCCACCGCCGAGATGAACGACGCCGTGAACGACTCGTCCGGCGCGCTAAACCACGTATGGTCGAGACGGCCGTGGCCGGCGGTCTGTTCGCGCGCGGCGATGACCGTCATGCCGTTGCGGTCCCACTGGCCGCTCGTGATGAGCTGTTCGGCCGTGGCATTCGTAGAGCGCGCGGTCTTGAGCGACCACACGTGCGCCACCGCCCGTGTCTGCGGAAGGTCGTCATTGATCAGATTGCCGGCGCTCAGTTCGCCCAGCTGCTCGTTGCTACACATATAGTCGATTATTCCACGGGTTGCGGGGTGGGGTGCCTTGCAGAGGAACGTCATGTTGCGAGGCGATAGGAATGACTTTTGTCGAAGTGAGGAAGAGGAAGGTCATATCTGGGAGTCGCCGAGATGACTTTCGTCGAGATAGGGGAGTCGAAGGCCATGGCTGGAGGCTGTTAGGATGACGTTGCTCTGGGGGGCGGGTGGATTCTCGGGATTCTTGCGGTATCTCGCTTACGAGAGTGCCTTAATTGTGGCACATGCAGGTATTGGTGCTGTGAATTGTTGAAATTCCAGTGTGCCGCGCGGCCAATACTTCGAGGCTGTATGGTTAAGGCACTCTCGTAAGCGAGATACATCCAACAAAGCCTTTCCGCGGCCATTCCCACCCAGCCCCGTGCTTTACCGTGCGGTAACTAGCGGCGGAAGGTGGCGGCTACGGTTGCGGCCAGGGCGGCTTTGCACAGGTCGCCGGGCAGGAAGCCGGCTGAGGCGCTCGCAATCAGGCGCAGCGGCACACCTGTGACCGCCGTCTGCACAAGCAGTCCACACGCATAATGCAGCACGATGCAGCCGATCACCGCCGCCGCCCAATACGCCGCGAACCGCGCGGCCCAACGCATCGTTGCCCGCCAGGCACGGGCGTAGCCGTACCATAAGTCCGCGCTGAAATCGGCGATTGCGGTTCGACATGCATGCGCGCAGGGTGTGTCCATGTGATTGCGGTCTGCAATGGAACGGTACGACGCATGCGTCGTGACATCATCTGCCACGGCATGCACACCGCTACTGCCGTGCCGCATGCCCCAACGCTCGCCCACACGTTGCACGGCGGCGGCGAGGGTGGCGGTCACGGCAATCGCGGGCACAAAGCCGAGGACGAAGCCGGCACTCGGCCCCACAAGCGCAAGCGTGGACGCGCCGCCCGCGAACACCGGCACGCCGCACGCGCCCATCGCCACATACATGGCGACCGCAGCCACCGCCTGCCTGCGGCTCAACACCACGCCGGCCATCATCACCACGAGCGTCTGCAGCGTAATCGGCACCGGCGTTCCGGGAATCGGGATGCGACCCGCCGCCGTGGCCGCCCACAGCAGTCCCGCCGCCACAACCGCTGGCGCCCACTGCAGCACAAATGTCCGCATAGTGAGACGTGAGGGCACGGTAATTTCAGTGTTTTGCATATCTAATCCTTTCGTCAGGCATGCCGGGCCTGTGCGTACATGCCATGCCGCGATGAACATGCGGAAACGCACGTGGAAATCCAGCGCCGGCATCTGGCGCGCGACCGTGGTGAGCCCGCCGCACAACCCGCGGCATCAGTGGCAATCGGACATCCGCCGTGCGCCAGCGCATCCCGGCCGCCCGCCACACATCGCCCGCCACAGCCCCGGGCCAATCCGCCCCAAGCTTACGTGCGCGCTTGCGGCAGCCGGTTTGTAGCCGTGAACAAAACCAGGGCGCGATCTTTGCGAAAAACAAAAAGCGCGCGCACGGCGGCCGCGGCAATCTAGGACGCATGCCTCAACACATCAGCAAACTGCTCGTCGCCAATCGCGGTGAGATTGCCCTGCGCGTGGTGCGCACCGCGCGCGAAATGGGCATCCCCACCGTGGTGGTGTACGCGGAGCAGGACCGCCACTGCCAGTACGTGCAGATGGCGGACGAAGCGTATCTGCTCTCGGGAGACACATACGCAGACACGTATCTCAACGAGGATCTGCTCATTTCCATCCTGGAACGAAGCGGCGCCGACGCCGTGCACCCCGGCTACGGCTTTCTTTCGGAGGTCGCGTCGTTCGCCACGCGCGTGATGGACGCCGGCGCAGTGTGGGTCGGCCCGTCGCCGCGCGCGCTCAAGGCGCTCGGCGACAAGATCAGCGCGCGCAATGTGGCCACCAAGGCGAAGGTGCCGCCGGTGCCGGGCATCTCGCATGCGGTGAGCGACATGCGCGTGCTGCTCGACTTCGCGCACACGCATGGCTATCCGCTCATGATGAAACGCACCGACGGCGGTGGCGGCCGCGGCATCACGCTCGTGCGCAACGACGACGAGCTGCGCGGGTTCTACCTGAACCACAACGCGGTGCAGGGCGGCGATCTGGCCGAGCACTTCGTGGAGCGGTTCATCGACCATGGCCGCCATGTGGAAACGCAGTGCGGGCGCGACACGCACGGCGAGTTCACCGTTTACTCCACGCGCGACTGCTCCGTGCAGCGGCGCAACCAGAAGCTCATCGAAGAGGCGCCCGCCCCGTTCCTGGACCCGGAGGTCGAAGAGCAGCTGCACGCTTACTCACGCCGCCTGTTCGAGGCGGTGCAGTACGTGGGGCTCGGCACGTGCGAGTTCATGGTGACCGACACGGGCAAGGCGTATTTCCTTGAAGTGAATCCGCGTCTGCAGGTGGAGCACACGGTGAGCGAAGAGGTCTGCGGACTCGATTTGGTGCGCGAACAGCTCACGATCGCCGCCGGCGGACACCTCACGCCCGCGCCCGCCCCGCGCGGCCACAGTTTCGAACTGCGCATCACGAGCGAGGACCCGAAGTCGAACCTTACGCCCAGCTCGGGCACGCTCGAGACGGTGCGCTGGCCGTCCGGCCCGGGCATCCGCGTGGATTCGGGCGTCGCGGAAGGCGACACGATCTCGCCGAAATTCGACTCGATGATGGGCAAGCTGATCGTGACCGCGCATGACCGCCCCGCGGCGGTCGCACGTGTGCGCCGCGCGCTCGCCGAGCTCGACATCGCCGGCGTGCCGACACCTGCGGAGCTCTACGCGCAGATCTTCGCCGACGGCGATTTCACCTGCGAGCATGGCACGCCGTTCGACGTGAGCACAAAATGGCTCGAACGCAAATACCTCAACCGCGAACCCGCGGCGGCGCGCGCGGGGCAGCCGGCGTCGGTCGCCGGCGCGGCGGCCGACGAAGACACCGCGCGCACGGCGAGCGAACGCTTTGTGATCGAGGTGAACAACCGGCGCGTGGAGCTGACCGTGCCGCTCGATGTGGTGGCGAACCTGACCGGCGGCACCCACGCGCGCGCCGCTCAACTGCCCACACAGCCGTTGCGCGGGCAGGGCATGCACCATGTGGAGCGCAAGGAGGCGCGCGACGAGCGGCCCGGCGTCATCGCGGCGCCGATGCAGGCGATCGTGACGCGCATCACCGTGGCGCCCGGGCAGGCGGTGGCGAAGGGAGACCTGCTCGTGGTGCTCGAATCCATGAAGATGGAGAACTACGTGTATGCGCCGGCCGGCGGCACCGTCACCGAAATCTTCGCCGCCCCCGCCACCGGCGTGGAGGCGGGTGAGACGCTGCTGACGATGGACGTGGCGGGCGCGCGGCACGGCGGCGACGCGCACCATGCACCGGCCGCGGAATCCGCGCAATCCGAGGAGGCGCACGCATGACCGACATCACGAATTCCCCCACGCTGCTCGCGCTTGCCAAGGCACACGGCGGCCTCAATGAGGCGGCGCAGGCTGTGCAGGCGGCGGTGCAATCCGCGCCCGGCACAGGCAACACCGGCGCATCGCCCGCGGCGGAACACCAGCCGATCCGCCCGGCGGTGCTGCGCGCGGCGCAACTGGCGCGCGACGCCGAGGAGCGTGCGCGCGACCGCCAGCACGTGAAGGGCAAGCTCACGGCGCGCGAACGGCTCGACCTGCTGCTCGACACCGGCACGTTCGAGGAGATCGGCCGGTTCAGCGGCGGCGACATCGCAGCGGGCAACGCCGGCGCCGCCGTCATCACCGGCTTCGGCGAGGTGTATGGGCGCACAGTGGCCGTCTACGCGCAGGATTTCTCGGTGCGCGGAGGCACGCTCGGCGTGGCCGAGGGCCGCAAGATCTGCCGGCTCATGGACCAGGCGCTCGCGATGCAGGTGCCGGTTGTGGCGCTGATCGACTCGGGCGGCGCGCGCATTCAGGAAGGCGTGGCCGCACTGACGCAATACGGGCGTATTTTCCGGAAAACATGCGATGCAAGCGGCTTCATTCCGCAAATCTCACTGATTCTGGGTCCGTGCGCGGGCGGTGCCGTGTACTGCCCTGCACTGACGGACCTGATTATCATGACGCGCGAGAACTCGAACATGTTCGTCACGGGCCCGGATGTGATCAAGGCGGCCACCGGCGAATCGATCAGCATGAACGACCTGGGTGGCGGCACCGTGCACAGCACCACCTCGGGCGTGGCGCACTACCTGGGCGCCGACGAGGCCGACGCGATCGATTACGCACGCACCGTGCTCGCGTATCTGCCGTCGAACTCGACCGCGCAGCCGCCCACCTACGCGTACATGGCCACGCGCGCGGACCGCGAGGTGGCCGCGCGCCTGCGCGAGATCGTGCCCGAGAACGACCGCCAGCCGTACGACGTGCTCGATGTGATCCGTTGCATTGTGGACTACGGCGAATTCGTGCAGGTGCACGAGCTGTTCGCGTGCTCGGCCGTGGTCGGGTTCGCGTGCATCGACGGGCGTCCGGTGGGCATTGTGGCGAACCAGCCGAATGTGCTCGCAGGTGGCCTTGACGTGGATGCGTCCGAGAAGATCGCGCGGTTTGTGCGGCTGTGCGACGCGTTCAACCTGCCCGTGGTCACGCTCGTGGACACCCCCGGGTACAAGCCCGGCGCCGAGCAGGAGCATGCGGGCATCATCCGGCGCGGCGCGAAGGTCATCTACGCGTATGCGAGCGCGCAGGTGCCGCTCATCACCGTGATCCTGCGCAAGGCGTTCGGCGGCGCGTACATCGTGATGGGGTCGAAGGCGATCGGCGCCGACCTCAACTACGCGTGGCCGAGCAGCCAGATCGCGGTGCTCGGCGCCACCGGCGCGGTCAACATCATCCACCGCAAGGACCTGCAGAAGGCGCGCGATGCGGGGCAGGACGTGGAGCAGGTGCGCGCGCGGTACGCCGCGGAATACGAGCGCACCACGGTGAACGCGAACCTGTCGATGGAAACCGGGCAGATCGATGCGATGATCGACCCCGAACAGACGCGCGGCGCTCTTGTGGAGGGGCTCAAGCTCCTCGCCGGCAAGCGCCGCATGCGCGCCACGCCCCGCCACCACGGCAACCAACCCCTCTAGCACCGATTCCAAGCACCAACTCACGTATCCATCACATATGACCAACACAGAAAGAACACCGATGACCACCACACCATTCCTCAGCCGCCTTGTCAGTGAGCCGCACGCACTGATGTTCGCGGGCCAGTCCACGCCGTGGACGTCCGCGCTCGCCGAGCTGGCCGCCGACCCGCAGCTCGACGAGGCGTTGCACAACTACGCGCGCCTTGCGCGCGACCTGCTCGCGCCGGTGGGCGCCGAGCTGCTGGCCACGACCGGCCGCGAAATCGATTTGTTCGGCTTTACGCCGAATCCCGTGCATCTGGGCGCCGCGGCCGACGCGACCGCGAGCGTCGAAGGCATCGCGCTCGCGCAGCTCGGCGCGCTGCTCGACGCCGCCCAGCTCGGCTACGACGTGGCCCATGCCGCCCCGCGCGCGCTGCTCGGCCACTCGCAGGGCATCCTGGGCGTGCACATGGCCCGCGCGATCATCGACGCCGGTTCGATCGAGGCCGCGCGCGATGCCATCGGCGAGATCCTCGCGATCGCCGCACTGATCGGCGCCGCCGGCACGCGCGAGGCCCGCGCGCACGGCATGGTGCCCCGCTACGGCGAGGCCACACCGATGCTTTCGGTGAAGGGCATCATGCCGCGGCAGGCGGACGAGCTCATCGCCCGTGTGAACGACGCGCGCGGCCCGATCGCCGTGGCCGTGATCAACGCGATGGACCATGTGGTGCTCTCCGGTCACCCGCAGGACCTCGCGTCGTTCGCGGTGGAAGTGGGCAAGGAGCACGCGCACCAGGCGCAGCTGCGCGCCGACAAGGTGCGCGGCGGCCGCGTGTTCGACCCCACGCTCGAATACCTTGATGTGACGCTGCCGTTCCACAGTCCGCTCATGGAGCGCGCGGTGGAACTCGTGGGGCAGTGGGCGGCCGCGTGCGGCATCAGCGCCGAGCATGCACGCGAACTCGCCGCCGAGGTGCTGCTCAACCAGGTGGACTGGTCCGCGCAGGTGCGCGATCTGCTCACCGAAAACAGCCCGCGCGATCTGTGGGTCGTGGACCTGGGCCCGGGCACCACGCTCACCAAGCTGTTCGTGAACAACGCGCAGGGCACCGGCGTCGGCATCGTCGAAGCGGCCGGTGCGCAGTCGCGCGCCGCGCTCGCCGAACCGGGCGCCGCGCCCGCGCGTACGCAGGACTGGTCGCGCTTCGCCCCGCGTGTGGTGCGCACCGCGCACGGCGACGAGGTCTCGACCGCGTTCACACGCCTGACTGGCAAGCCGCCGGTGCTGCTCGCCGGCATGACGCCAACGACCGTGGAGCCCGAGATCGTGGCTGCCGCGGCGAACGCCGGCTACTGGGCGGAGCTCGCGGGCGGCGGCCAGGTGACGGCCGAGGTGTTCGACCGCAACATCGCCAAGCTCGAAGAGCAGCTCGACGAGGGCCGCACGGTCGAGTTCAACGCGATGTTCATGGACCGCTACCTGTGGAATCTGCAGTTCGGCTCCCAGCGCATCGTGCCGAAGAAGCGCGCGAGCGGCGCGCCGATCGACGGTGTCGTCGTCTCCGCCGGCATCCCTGAGCTTGACGAGGCGGTGGAACTCGTGCGCGCGCTCAACGCGGACGGCTTCCCATTCGTCGCGTTCAAACCCGGCACGGTCGAGCAGATCCGCCAGGTGGCGGCGATCGCGCGCGCGGTGGCGCCTGCGAAGATCCTCATGCAGGTCGAAGGCGGCTCCGCGGGCGGCCACCACAGCTGGGAGTCGCTCGACGACCTGCTGCTCTCCACGTACGCGCAGATCCGCGAGCATGAGAACCTCGTGCTCGTGGCGGGCGGCGGCATCGGCACGCCCGAGCGCGCCGCCGACTACATCAGCGGCGAGTGGGCGGCGCGCTACGACCGCCCGAACATGCCGGTCGACGGCGTGCTCGTCGGCACGGCCGTCATGACCGCGCGCGAAGCGCATACGAGCCCCGAAGTCAAGCGCATGCTCGTCGACACACCCGGCATTGGCGTCGGTGAGCAGAACGGCGACGTGTTCGCGCCGCTCGGCGAACAGTGGGTGCCGAGTGGACAGGCCATGGGCGGCGTCACGTCCGGCCTGAGCCACCTGCACGCCGACATCTACGAGCTGGAGAACTCCTCGGCGCGCTGCGGGCGTCTGCTCGTGCGTGTGATGAAGCACCCCGACGAGCTGGTGAGCCGCCGCGCCGAGATCATCGACGCGCTCAACGCCACCGCCAAGCCGTATTTCGGCGACCTGGGCACGATGACGTACCTCGACTGGGCGCGCCGCTTCGCCGAACTCGCGTTCCCTTGGGCCGACGGCACGTACGCTGACCGGTTCCTGCACCTGCTGCAGCGCATCGAAGCGCGCGTGATCGACCTTGAACAGGGCGAGTTCACGCCGATGTTCGCTGCGCGCGCAGACGTGGAGGACGACCCGTTCGCCGCGATCGACGCATTGCTCGCCGCATACCCGCAGATCGCCGAACTGGTGGTTTCGCCGATGGACGAGGCATGGTTCACGACGCTCGTGCGCGAATACCCCAAGCCGATGCCGTTCGTGCCGGCGATCGACGGCGACCTGCTGCGCTGGTGGGGCCAGGACCAGCTGTGGCAGTCCGAGGACCCGCGCTACCCGGCCGATTCCGTGCGCATCATCCCCGGTCCGATTTCGGTGGCCGGCATCACGACCGTCGACGAGCCGGTGGCCGCGATCCTCGGCCGCTTCCGCGACGCGATGACCGCGCGTGTGGCCGGCGGCGCTCAGCTCGCGGCGGAACCCGTATTCGCGGCGCTCAGCGATGTGCGCAGCGCCGAGGACTTCATCCGCGCGAGCGCCAACATCTCGTGGATCGGCCACGTGACGGCCAACCCGGCCTATGGCACCGACCGTGGCAGCAAGCAGTACGAACTGCGCCGTGTGGGCCGCGATGAGGCCGCGGGCGTGGAACAGTTCGACCTTGACATCCACCTCGACACGTTCTGGGACAACGATCCGGATGGTGGCCTGAGCAAGCACGCGGTGCGCGATATCGTGATCCCGCTCAACGTGGCGCTCGACGCGACCGGCACGATTCCCGTGGTGGACCGCGAGCGCCTTCCCGAACACGTCTACCGCATGCTTGCGGCGACCGCCGGCATCGGCAACACCGCGATCACCGGCGATGTGCTGACCGCGATGCCCGACGTGCGCCCGGCCGACGACGCGCAGGAGTTCCCGTTCGGCGTGGCCGAATCGACGTATACGCTCTCCGCCAACCTCGGCGCCGACCATGAGGCGGCCACCGGCGGCGCGCTGCCGCTCGACCTGGCGCCGTCGCGCATCGCGCCCGACGCGCTTGTCGGCCCCGCATGGCCCACGATCTACGCGGCGCTCGGCTCGGTCATGGTCGATGGCTATCCGGTCATCGAGGGCCTGCTCAACGCCGTGCACCTCGACCACCTCATCGAACTCGAGGTCACCGAGGACGAACTGCTCGGGCACACCGGCGAACAGATCACACTGTATGGCTGGGCCGAACAGTATGCGGAATCCGCGTCGGGGCGCGTGGTGACGATCCATGTGGAGCACCACCTCGCCGACGGCACGCTCGTGGCGCGCGAAACCGAGCGCTTCGCGATCCGCGGCCGGGCGTACAGCGACGAGCTGCCCACGCCCGCGCCGAACTACGGCGGCCTGCTTGAGGACATCCGCGAGACGCCGCGCCGCGTGCTGCGCCGCGTCACCGTGCGCGCGCCGCACGAGATGACGGCGTTCGCACGCACGTCGGGCGACTTCAACCCGATCCACACGTCGCACCGCGGCGCCGCGATCAGTGGGCTCGCGCAACCGCTCGTGCATGGCATGTGGCTCTCGGCCACCGCGCAGCACGCCGTGCAGGCGCTCGACACCGCCGGCGCGCACTACGAGATCGCCGGCTGGACGTACAACATGTACGGCATGGTGCAGCTCGACGACGAAGTGGAGATCACGGTGGAGCGCATCGGTCGTGTGGCGCACGCGGGCCTCGTGCTCGAAGTGACGTGCCGCATCAGCGGGCAGATCGTCTCGCGCGGCACCGCCATCACGCAGCCCGTGACGAGCGCGTTCGTCTACCCGGGCCAAGGCATCCAGGCGCAGGGCATGGTGCTCGACGAGCGTGCCAAGTCCGCGGCCGCGCGCGATGTGTGGGAGCGCGCCGACAAGCTCACGCGCGAGCGGCTCGGGTTCTCGATCCTCGCCGTGGTGCACGACAACCCGAAGGAGCTCACCGCGAACGGCGTGACCTACCGCCACCCCGAAGGCCTGCTCAACCTGACGCAGTTCACGCAGGTCGCGCTCGCCACGGTCGCGTTCGCGCAGACCGCGCGCCTGCGCGAGGCCGGCGCCGACATCAGCCCCGCGTATTTCGCCGGCCATTCGCTCGGTGAATACAACGCGCTCAGCTCGTTCGCCGGGGTGATTCCGCTCGAGACCGTGCTCGAGCTCGTGTTCCACCGCGGGTCGACGATGCACCATCTGATCGACCGCGACGCGCAGGGCCGTTCCAACTACCGCATGGGCGCGCTGCGTCCGAACCAGTTCGGCGTCGACGACGCGCATGTGCGCGAGTACGTGGAGTCGGTCGCGCAGGCGAGCGGCGAGTTTCTGGAGATCGTCAACTACAATCTGGCCGGCCAGCAGTACGCGGTGGCCGGCACAATCGCCGGGCTCAAGGCGCTCGCCGAGGACTCCGCGCGGCGCGTGGCGGAGTTCGGTGGCAAGAAGGCGTTCATGTTCGTGCCGGGCATCGACGTGCCGTTCCACTCCACGCTGCTGCGCAAGGGCGTGCCGGAGTTCCGCGACAAGCTTGACGCGCTGCTGCCCGCGCACATCGACTACCGTGGGGCGCTCGAAGGCCGGTACATCCCGAACCTGGTGGCCGTGCCGTTTGAGATGTCGCGCGAGTTCGCGGCGGCGATCCTCGAGGTCGTGCCGTCCGAGCGGATTGCCGAGGCGCTCGCCGATGGCGAAGTGTGGGAGGCATATGCGGCCGACGACCAGAAGCTCGGCCGCCTGCTGCTCACCGAACTGCTCAGCTGGCAGTTCGCCTCGCCGGTGCGCTGGATAGAAACGCAGGCGCTGCTGTTCGGCTCGGCCGAACAGGGTGGCCTCGGCGTGGAGGAATACGTGGAAGTGGGTCTGGGCAATGCGCCGACGCTCGCGAACCTGGGCGCCAAGACGCTCAAGCTGCCCGAGTTCTCGCGCCGCAAGGTGACGGTGTACAACGTGGGCCGCGACGAATCCCGCATCTACATGACCGACACGGATTCCCTCGCTCCTGAGCCGGAGCCCGCAGTCGCCGAAGCGTCGTCTGCCGCGTCGTCTGCCGCCTCCACCCCTGTTACGGGTAGTGCTTCTTCTGCTACGGGTAGTGGTCAGAGTGCCCAAAACCCCGCAGATTCCGGTCGTGTCGCCGCAGAAAGCACTACCCGTAGCGAGGAAGGCACTACCCGTAGCGTACAGACGACGGCCGCGGATGGGGGCGCGCAAGGCGCTACCCAGAGTGGCGCTGCGCAGGGCGCTGCACAGGGTGTTGCGGGGAGCGACGTCGCGGACATTCCGTTCAAGGCGCACGACGCAATCGCCACGCTGCTGGCGTACGCGGCGAAGATCCGCCCCGAGCAGATTGGCGGCCAGGACACGACTGACACGCTGACGAATGGCGTCTCATCGCGCCGCAACCAGCTACTGATGGACATCAGCTCCGAGCTGGGCGTGGCGAGCGTCGACGGCGCGGCCGAAGCGAGCATCGACGCACTCAGCGCGCTCGTCGACAAGGTCGCCCCGAATTACAAGGCGTTCGGCCCGGTGCTCGCCGACATCGTGCGCGACCGCATGCGCGGCCTCTTCGGCGCCGCCGGCGTCAAGACCGCGCAGGTCGAGGCGCGTGTGCGCGACGTCTGGGGCCTGGGCAACGGCTGGGCGAGCCGTGTCGTCGCCGCGCTCGTGCTCGGCACACGCGAAGGCACGAGCGCGCGAGGCGGTGACCTGGCCGAACTCGGCACCGATGCCGCGACCAACGTGGCGCAGGCGAACGCGCTCATCGACGCCGCCGTGCAGCTCGTCGCCGCGCAGCAGGGCATCGCCGTGTCCAAGCCGTCCGCCGGCGGGTCCGCGGGCGGTGCGGTCGTCGATTCCGCAGCGCTCGACGCGTTCGCCGCGCAGGTGACCGGCTCCGACGGCGTGCTCGCGCAGACCGCGCGCTTCGTGCTCGGCAAGCTCGGCCTCGACGAACCGGAGCCCGCGCCGGAAGACGACGCCAATGCGGCGGTCGTGGCGGCGGTGGAAGCCGAGCTCGGCGCCGACTGGCCCGAACAGGTGGCGCCGCGCTTCGACGCGCGCAAGGCAATCCTCTTCGACGACCGCTGGGCGAGCGCGCGCGAAGACCTGGCCCGTGCGTTCTACAACAACGATGCGGCTGCGCTCAACGGCGACTTCACCGCGCTCGGCGAGGCCGTGGCCGCTGAAGCGCGCTGGTTCGCCGAGCGGTCGCGCGAAGACGGCCGTGCCGATCTGGCCGGTCGATACGCGCAGATCGCCGATACGGCGGCCGCGCCGGCGAGCGCCGACCCCGCGCCGTACGCGGGCGATGTGGCCGTGGTGACAGGCGTGGCACCCAATTCGATCGCCGCGCAGGTGGTCAACGGCCTGCTCGCCGGCGGCGCCACCGTGATCGCCACCTCGCACAGCTTCCGCCCGTCCGTCAAGGCGTGGGCGCGCGAGACCTACCGCACGCACGCCCGCGCCGGCGCGCAGCTGTGGCTCGTCCCCGCCAACCTGTCGAGCTACCGCGATGTGGACGCGCTCGTGGACTGGGTGGGCCATGTGCAGAAGAAGACGAACGGCGCCACCACCACCGTGCTCAAGCCGGCGTATGAGCCGAGCCTGTTCTTCCCGTTCGCCGCGCCGCCGGTGCACGGCTCGCTCGCCGATTCGGGCGCGCTGTTCGAATCGCAGGCGCGTCTGATGCTGTGGGGCGTGGAGCGCGCGATCGCCGGATTCGCCGCGATCGGCGCCGACACCGACGTGCAGCACCGCCTGCATGTGGTGCTGCCGGGCTCGCCGAACCGCGGTGTGTTCGGCGGCGACGGCGCGTACGGCGAGGTGAAGAGCGCGTTTGACGCGATCGTGAACCGTGCGCGCGCCGAGCACGACTGGTCCGGCCGCGTCACCTTCGCCCACCCGAAGATCGGCTGGGTGCGCGGCACCGGCCTCATGGGTGGCAACGACCCGCTCGTCGAGGTGGTGGAGCGCCACGGCCTGACCACGTATTCCACCGAGGACATCGCCACCGAGCTGCTCAAGCTCGTCTCCGCCGAAGCACGCGAGCAGGCGCGCACGGCACCGCTCGACGTGGACCTGACCGGCGGCCTGGGCGGCGCGCCGATCGACATCCGCGCGCTGCGCGCCGAAGCGATGGCCGACGCCGCGCTCGACGAGGCGACCGCCGAAGACGCCGTGGCCAAGGCGCGCGCGTCGATCAAGGCGCTGCCGAGCCCGCATGTGCCGCGGCAGGCGCGCGTCGACCTCGCCGAATGGCAGGGCGTGACGGCGCGGCCCGAAGACCAGATCGTGATCGTGTCGGTGGGCGAGCTCGGACCGTGGGGCTCGGGCCGCACGCGCGCCGAAGCCGAACTCGGTATCCATTCGGACGGCCAGGTGGAGCTCTCCGCCGGCGCCGTGCTCGAACTGGCGTGGGGCATGGGCCTGCTCAGCTGGGCCGATTCGCCGACGCCGGGCTGGTATGACGCAGACGGCAATCTCGTGCCGGAGGAAGACATCGCGCAGCGGTACCACGACGAGGTCGTGGCGAAGTCGGGCGTGCGCCCGTTCGCCGACGGCATGGGCGCCGACTACCGCGACGGCACCGACGAAGAGGAGGCCGAGGTCTACCTGGACCGCGACGTGAGCTTCACGGTGCCCACACGCGCGATCGCCGACGAATACGTGAAGATGGACGAGGTCCACACGTCCATCGCGGCCGACGCCGAAAGCGGCGAATGGACCGTGACGCGCCACGCAGGGTCGATGATCCGCGTGCCGCGCCGCGCCACGATGACGCGCACGGTGGGCGGCCAGTTCCCCGATGGATTCGACCCGACCAAGTGGGGCATCCCCGCCTCGATGGTGGGCGACGTGGACCCGATCGCGTTGTGGAACATCGTGACGACCGTCGACGCCTATCTTTCAGCCGGGTTCTCGCCGAGCGAGATCCTGCAGGCCGTGCACCCGTCGATGGTCGCGAGCACGCAGGGCACCGGTTTTGGCGGCATGGCGTCGATGCGCAAGCTGTACCTCAACCGCTTCCTGGGGCACGAGATCCCCACCGACATCCTGCAGGAGGCACTGCCGAACGTCGTGGCCGCGCATGTGATGCAGAGCTACATCGGCGGCTACGGCAACATGGTGCAGCCGGTCTCGGCGTGCGCCACGGCAGCCGTCTCACTCGAAGAGGGCGCCGATAAGATCGCGCTGGGCAAAGCCGACTTCGTGGTGACCGGCGCGATCGACGACATCGGCGTGGAGTCGGTCATCGGGTTCGGCAACATGAACGCCACCGCCAACTCGGGCGAGATGCTCGCCAAGGGCATCGAACCGCGGTTCTTCTCGCGCGCCAACGACCGCAGGCGCGGCGGGTTCATCGAATCGCAGGGCGGCGGCACCGTGCTCCTGACGCGCGGCAGCATCGCGCTCGAACTCGGCCTGCCCGTGGCCGGCGTGGTCGGATTCGTGCACTCGTACGCCGACGGCGCGCACACGTCGATCCCCGCGCCGGGACTGGGCGCGCTCGCCGCCGGCATGGGCGGGCGCGAGTCCAAGCTCGTGCGCGACCTGGCGGCGCTCGGCGTTGCGCCCGACGACATCGCCGTGGTCTCCAAGCACGACACGTCCACCAATGCGAACGATCCGAACGAATCCGAGCTGCACAACACGCTCGCCCATGCGATTGGGCGCGCCGACGGCAACCCGCTGTTCGTGATCTCGCAGAAGTCGCTCACCGGACATGCCAAGGGCGGCGCGTGCATCTTCCAAGTGAACGGCATCACGCAGCTGTTCAAGTCGGGCGTGGTGCCGGCGAACGCGGCGCTCGAGTGCGTCGACCCGAAGCTCGCGCGCGACGACCACATGGTGTGGCTGCGCGAACCGCTCAACCTGGGCGCGCGCGGCACGGTGAAGGCCGCGCTCGCCACGTCGCTCGGATTCGGGCACGTGAGCGGGTTCGTGGGGCTCGTGCACCCCGGCGCGTTCGAGGCGGCCGTGGCGCGCACGGCCGGCATGGAGGCGCTCGAGCGGTGGCGCGAGCGCGCGAACGGGCGACTGGCCGCGGGCCGGCGCCACTTCGAAGAGGGCATGATGGGCCGCGCCGCGCTCTACGAGCCGATCGACAACCGCCGCTTCCATGAGGACGGCCGCGGCTACAACGCGCACGATGTGGAGAAGCGCATGCTGCTCGACCCGTCCGCGCGCCTGGGCGCCGACGGCTACTTCGCGTAGCGCGGGCGGTGCTGTAAGGGCCCGCGTATGCTGAGGGGGGCGTGGTTCATGTTTGATGAACCACGCCCCCCTCAGTTGCGGTGATTGTGTTGATTGCCTGTCTGGCGCGGCCGGTTTCTAGACTGGCGGTGGCAAGGCATGATTCGGTGTGAGGAGGCGGTCGCGATGGCAATACTCGGCATTGGGCACGACGTGGTGGACGTGCGCGCGTTCGGCGAGCAGCTTGAGATGCCGGGCTCGCGGGGGAGGAGACTCTTTTCCGCCCGCGAACTGCGGCAGGTGCAGCTGCGCGCCGGACGGAAAAACGACGGCGAGGCCGTGCACCTCGCGGGCAAGTGGGCCGCCAAGGAGTCGGTCGTCAAAGCGTGGTGCGCGGCGCTCGGCAGTGGGCCGGCGCCGTACACGCTCGACAACACGCCTTGGGCAGGCATCGAAGTGCTCGATGAGGCGAACGGGTGCCCGCGCATCGTGCTCGGTGGGGAAGCGGAGCGGCGGCTGCGGGCGTCGGTCGGCACGCCGGACGGTGTGGATCTGTGCTGGTTTGTGTCGATTTCGCATGACGGTCCGATTGCGTCGGCCGTCGTCGTGCTGTGCGCGCAGTGACCGCAATTGCCGCGGTTTTCCGTGCGCGGGGCAGATTGGGTGCGATCTGCCGGATTTGCGGATGGTGTGGCGTTGTGTATAATGGCACACGTTGTTTCGCGAGAGGCAGCGCGCGGATGTAGCTCAATGGTAGAGCCTCAGTCTTCCAAACTGATTACGCGGGTTCGATTCCCGTCATCCGCTCCACTAAAACGGCTGATTTCCAACGATTTCAGCCGTTTTTGCTTATGCTGGAACGGTATAACCGGGGAATATAGGCATAATAGGTCGTTTTGTGTTGATTGCGACTTAACCGGCTCTTCTCAGGTTAGTGTGTAAGGATGTCTTTGAGTTGGCTGCTGTGGATGAG
>ERZ778497.63-NODE-63-length-93112-cov-83.359145_pt1 | contig 93112 bp, 81 predicted proteins | sample MGYA00509938_ERZ778497 | MGnify/ENA primary metagenome ERZ778497 (study PRJEB29527, sample SAMN07138969) | mouse gut metagenome | material: feces | host: mouse | place: China:Nanjing | collected 2016-01-25 ... | reverse complement strand
AATTTTTGGAATTTTCTTCAAAAAACACTTGACTTTTTATTAGCAGGCTTTCTTCATATTCTTTATTAAAGAGTCTTTGACAGATGTTTTCTTCCAGAAAACTGCAAAGCAGTAGGTTCTCGATAAGGTCTGACAAGCAAATATAGAAATCCAAGTACTAACAGAAAAGCAATCGCAGTGCCCACGCCAAATGCTCCCGTTGTAACCAATGTGCCAATCTGATAAATACATAATGAAACAATATAAGCAAGGCCACACTGATAACCAATCGCAAACCAGAACCACTTTGGATTGTTCATCTCTCTCCGAATGGCACCCATAGCAGCAAAACATGGTGCACACAACAGATTAAATACCAAAAAGCCATATGCTGCTACTGGCGTCATGACTGCTGCGAGATTTCCCCATATCTCAGCGCCATCCTCAGCAACTTCCGCAAAGCCGAACAGCATTCCAAATGTAGCGACAACATTCTCTTTTGCGATCAGACCAGTCACCGCCGCAACTGCCATCTTCCAGCCCTCACCGCCCTGTGTCCATCCAAGCGGTGCAAAAATCCATGCAATCCCATTCCCAATCTGTGCAAGGATACTTTCATTCAACGTTTCGACCATGCCAAAGCCTTTCTCTGACCAGCCAAAACTCATAAAAAACCACAGTACAATCGTAGATAACAAAATAATCGTTCCCGCTTTCCTTATAAAGGACCAACCGCGTTCCCACATACTTCTAAGTACATTTCCCACAGTTGGCATATGGTAAGAAGGAAGTTCCATAACAAACGGCGCCGGGTCTCCCGCAAACATTCTTGTCTTTTTCAAAATAATTCCCGAACATATAATCGCTGCAATTCCCACAAAATAGGCACTCCATGAAACCCAGCCTGCATTGTCAAAAAATGCTCCTGCAATCAATGCAATAATTGGAAGTTTTGCTCCACATGGAACAAAAGTTGTAGTCATAATTGTCATCTTGCGGTCTCTGTCGCTCTCAATTGTCCTTGATGCCATAACACCAGGAACCCCGCACCCAGAACCAATCAACATTGGGATAAAGGACTTTCCAGAAAGACCGAATTTGCGAAAAATTCTATCCATAATAAATGCCACGCGCGCCATATATCCACATGCTTCCAAAAATGCAAGAAATAAAAACAATACCAGCATCTGCGGCACAAATCCAAGGACAGCACCCACGCCCGCAACAATTCCATCCAGTATTAGCGCCTGCATCCAATCTGCACAGCCAATCGCCACAAGCCCGCTCTCAATCGCTGGAGGGATAATCTCACCAAACAAAACATCGTTAGTCCAATCTGTCACAAATGTGCCGACTGTTGTGACAGATATATAGTACACAAGAAACATCACCGCCGCAAAAATTGGAAGCGCAAGCCATCGGTTCGTCACAATCCTATCAATTTTATCTGATATCGTCAAGCTATCCCGTCTCTTTTTTGTGATGCATTCTGCAATAATACCCGAAATATAGACATACCGCTCATTTGTAATAATACTCTCTGTATCATCATCAAAAGCTTGCTCTAATGCCTGAATTTCACTGGTTACATCTATCTTACTGTCTATAAACGCAGCAATTTTTTCATCTTTCTCAAGAAGTTTAATAGCAAAAAATCGTTTTTGTTCCTGCGGTATATGCGTGTTGAGCTTTTCCTCCACAGTACCAATTATTTCTTCTACGCGCGGATCAAATGAATGTTTTGGTGTGGTTGCCTGTTCTTTTGCCGCTGCAACTGCCTTCTCAATTGCCTCATTAACCCCATTTCCCTTTAAAGCAGAGATTTCCACAACTGGACAGCCCAGCGCATTTGACAGTTTATTTCCATATACCATATCTCCGTTTTTTTCCAGAAGATCTGCCATATTCACTGCCATAACGACTGGAATACCAAGCTCTGTCAACTGTGTTGAAAGATATAGATTTCGTTCAATATTCGTGCCGTCTACAATGTTTAAAATTGCATCTGGCCGTTCCTGAATCAGATAATTTCTAGCGACAACCTCCTCTAATGTATAAGGCGAGAGCGAATAGATTCCAGGCAGATCCGTAATAATGACCTCGCGGTCTCTTTTCCATCTTCCCTCTTTTTTTTCCACTGTCACACCTGGCCAATTGCCAACAAACTGATTGGAACCTGTCAATGCGTTGAACAGCGTTGTCTTTCCACAGTTTGGATTCCCTGCTAGTGCAATTTTAACTGACATATGTTACCCCTTTCCTCTATCAATAACTTTTTGCAATAGCCTTTCAAAATATATTTTAACAAGTGTTTTCTATTGCTACTTATTATTTTATGCTGCTGATTAATATTAGTTTTTTCTAACTATTATGTAAAAAAAATTATTCCACAACAATCATTTCCGCATCCGCTTTTCTAAGCGACAGTTCATATCCCCTGACTGTCACCTCAACAGGATCACCCAACGGCGCCACCTTGCGCACAAAAACCTCCACACCTTTCGTAATCCCCATGTCCATAATGCGCCTTCTGACTGGTCCCTCGCCGTTTAGCCGAGATACTTTAACCGTCTGCCCGCATTGGATTTCTTTCAGTGTCTTCATTGAAACACTCCTCCTCTCCATCAATCTTTCCAGAAATACTACACTACTATCTTGTTCGCCATATCCCTTCCGATGGCAACACGCGAGTCCTTTACATTGACAATCATACTTCCATTGCTGTCCGATATCACTGTAATAATTCCTCCTGCCACAAAGCCCAGTTTTTCCAAAAACTGCCGTGTCTCTTCTTTTCCGCCAACTTTCTTGATCTCCAGCGCCTCACCAATATTTGCCATACTAAGTGGCATTGTGCCCATCTCCTTTCATTGATATTGTTCCTTACTTTTATTAGTATAAGCTAACAAATATTAGTTGTCAATACTATTTGAAAAGTTTTTCTTGAGGCGTGCGCATAAAAAAACCAATCGATACTTTTTAAAAAGCATCAACTGGTTTATAGTTTAATTCAAATCTAATTCTTTAATAACTGATGCGAGTGTGTCTGCAGACTGTTTCAACTTTTTCTGCTCATCCTCATTCAGCGCAATTGACACCCTCGTTTGCACGCCTTCCTCACCCAATACTGCTGGCATACTGAGCACCATTCCCTCAATGCCATACTCACCATGTATCATACGTGATATTGGCAGAATAGAACGCTCGTTACGCACAATTGCTTCGCAAATTCTTCTCACCGACATTGCAATTCCATAATAAGTCGCTCTCTTCTTGGCAATAATCTCATAGGCACAGTTTTTAACCTCTTCTGCTATGCGCTCCATGGACTCCTCATGCTGGAAATGTCCTCTCAGCTCACAGAAATCATTCAATGGCACACCTGATACATTTGCACTACTCCATGCGGCAATCTCACTGTCCCCATGCTCTCCAATAATAAAGGCATGAACACTTTTGCTATCCACATCCAAATGTTCCCCCAGCTTATATTTAAGTCTAGCTGTATCAAGCACTGTGCCAGATCCAATCACCCTGTCCTCCGGCATATTGCTTAACTTGCAAGTCACATAAGTAAGGATATCAACAGGATTAGATACAACCAAGACAATCCCCTGATAATTTCTGTTCGCAATCTCTGGTATAATGCTTTTAAAGATATCCACATTCTTGTGTACCAGATCAAGCCTTGTCTCATCTGGCTTCTGGTTTGCACCTGCAGTAATAATTACAATCGCCGCATCCACAATATCGTCATAAGAACCAGCATAGATATCTACATGACCAATAAATGGAATACCGTGTGCGATGTCAAGTGCTTCGCCCTCAGCCCTGTCATGGTCTGCATCAATTAGCACCATCTCAGAAAACAACCCACTTTGCATCAGGCAGAATGCTGTTGCTGAACCAACAAAACCACAGCCCACAATCGCTACCTTTCTATTGTCAATCGTTACTTCTTTCATTCAAAATCCTCCTTGTTCTTAACATTCTAAAAAACTATTATAAATTCATTTTTACCAATTTATGCATTCTAATTCATCTTAGACTCAAGTTTATTATCCTAAGTTTCCACTATAAAACCGTTAGAAGTCATATGTGCCACCTGACTGCCAAGTTCATCACTGACAACAATTTCATAATAACAAGTTTTTCTGCCTTCTCTTATCTTAGAAGCCTCCGCAATCAGTTTATTCCCCTTCGCCCTTCCAAGAAAGCTAATGGAAGCTGTGAGCGATACTCTGGGGTCCTTATTCCAGTTTGAAGCAACTGCAAAGGCAAAATCTGCCAACGTAAAAATTGCGCCACCCATCACTGCTCCGAGCGCATTGCGGTGTGTGTCATTTAACTCCATAGAACATCTGGCAAATCCCTCATCCACTGTCTCAATCACCGCGCCATTCACTGTCGCAAAGCGGTCTTTTGAAAACCGCTCCCGCACTTCATCCAGTGTTTCCTGCATCCCCTTTTTCCTCCTAAATTTTTCTACTTCACCACTAGACCTAATGTACTAGTACTCCAGCGGCTGCCTGATCTCCATCAATTCTTTCAATTTTAATAGGAGTGCAAGATATACTCCATTCTGAACACCTTCTGCCCAGACTGCTCCTTTTATATCTCCACGCAGAACATACTTTGATAAAATATCCCCCAAAACTGTAATCTCCTGCAAAGAACAGGCACTGATAATCCGCAATTCGTCCGCCGCAGTCTTAATCCGATATCTTGAGTATGTATACACATAATTTCTGTTGAGAAAATCTGTCTGTTTTACTTCCTTGACAAAGCGAAGCAGAGTCGCGTCATAAACAGGAACAGCCATGGAACTTTTTTCAATTCCCTGTCCATTGTAAATATCAGTTGCAACTGTCCCACTTTTTTCCTGTAGCCATGATAGATAATGCATCAGACGTGCCACATCATCCTTGTAGCATATTAGAATCTCATCTCTTGAAAGTCTAAGATTATCCTGCATAAAAGTTCCTCCCTTCTAGTATATCAATAATATTCTAACATAAAACAAAAAAAAGTACAGTCATTCTTGTCAAATTATTGTGGTACAAAAATTTTATAAAAAATTTCTTGCTTGTTTTAACGCTTTCTGGTTAATATAAGGATATCTTTTTTATTGAAATATTATGAAATGTTTACTAGGAGATTTATCATGAAATTCTTACTGCGTTTTCTATTAAAACCCTTGTCCTTTCTCCCTGCGCTGCTAATGATGTACTTAATATTCTCGCTCTCAGCGCAGGATGGCACTACCAGCTCCAATCTGAGCTACAAGGTATCCTACACTGCTGTATCCTTTGTAGATAAGACACTTGATCTGGAACTGACAGACAGACAAATTACGCGCAGTATTCGGAAAATACACTACTATGTACGAAAACTCGCGCACTTTGCAGAATATTTTCTACTTGCGGTATCTGTATCATTTCCGTTGTATGTATATGGCATACGCGGAATCTGGCTGATTATCACCAGTGGAATCTTGTGTGTAGGGTTTGCCTCGTTCGATGAAATCCATCAATATTTTGTGCGCGGGCGCGGCTGTTCCACACGTGATGTAATGATTGACAGTTGTGGCTCTTTCCTTGGAATCCTTTTTGTACGAATATTTGGGTATATTGGTAGAAAAACAATTTTTGAGCCATTGTGCAGGCATTCAAACACGTAAAAAATCAAATGCCTATCATTTATTGGCTAATATATTGCTATATTTTTGCAATATAGTTATAGATTATAGGATTATTTCATTGTATTATATTAGTATGTTTAGCAGAGATGTTAGACTTGCTAATTAGCAATTCCGGAAGAATTCCCCTTTTACACAACAGGAAGCCTGAGTGATCAGGCTTCCTCGTTTTTATGCGCAGACCCATGCAGAGAAAATATGCCGCTAAGGCGACGCACAAACCGCGCGAGCAGGGGAAGATTTATCTTCCCCTGCTCGATTTAAAATTATATTTCTTTAATTTTTGTCAACAATTGCAATCACAACGGAACGAGGATACATAATCAGCGCATCCCCTGTCACCCAATTTGTCAGTTTATGATAGTCAGTGTCTGCGGTATGCTCAAATTCCGTATTCATAATGATGCGCCACTTTCTTCCGAGAGGCAACTTCGGAAGTTGCACTTCCTCCTTTTCCCAGAACGCATTCACTCCAATATAGATAATATCGTCCTCCCGATTTCCCGCTGTTCGTCCAGCAAACATTATGCCAATCGTGCGCGTATCTGGTCCGCAGTTACTGTTCCATGCCGTTTTATTGTGAATGGAAACCTCTGGAAATCCACAGCCACTCGGTCCAGAACGCCCTCTCAAAATCGGATGATTTTTGCGTAGATTAATCATAAATTTGCAAAACTCAAACATTTCGCTATACTTTTCTTTTCGCGTCCAGTCAAGCCATGACACAATATTATCTTGACAGTAAGCATTATTGTTGCCAAACTGTGTGTTACAGAACTCATCTCCCGCAAGAAACATTGCAGCGCCTCTGCTGCACATTAAAATTGCAAATGCATTTTTTCTGAGACGGTTTCTCAACGTCAGAACTTCTGGGTCATCTGTGTCACCCTCCACGCCACAGTTCCAACTATTATTATCGTTCGCTCCATCTGTGTTATTCCATCCGTTTTTCTCATTGTGTTTTTGATTGTAAGCATACATATCATATAGAGTAAAACCATCATGGCAGTTTAAGAAATTGACCGTTGCATTCTCCCCGCGATTTTCCTTTCCATACAAGTCAAAAGACCCTGTAATGCGGTTAATTGCCGCCTGTGCCATACCATAATCACCTTTTAGGAAACAGCGCATATCATCCCGATATCTTCCATTCCACTCTGCCCAGCGATTCCACGACGGAAAACTTCCCACCTGGTAAAGTCCACCTGCATCCCATGCTTCGGCAATCAGTTTTACACTGCCAAGTACAGGGTCAAACGCAAGACTCTGCAATAATGGCGGCTTACTCATCGGCGAACCGTCCTCGTTACGTCCCATAATCGAAGCAAGATCAAAACGGAATCCATCAACGCGGTAAGAAACTACCCAGTAGCGCAGACATTCCAAAATAAACTGCTGTACAATGGGGTGATTACAATTCATTACATTGCCACACCCACTAAAATTGTAATACTTTCCATCTGGAGTTAGCATATAGTAAATATTGTTGTCAATGCCCTTAAATGAGAAACACGGTCCCATCTCATTTCCCTCTGCAGTATGGTTAAATACAACGTCGAGAATAACCTCTATCCCGTTTGCATTTAGTTCATGAATCAGACTTCTAAACTCATTTCCCGCTTTTCCAGCACGTGTATCCGACGCGTAGGCAACATTGGGCGAAAAGAAACATACAGGGCTGTATCCCCAATAATTAATTAGCTTCTCTCCATCAACAATCCGCACATCCTCTGTCTCATCAAACTCAAAGACTGGCATAAGCTCCACTGCATTAATACCAAGTTCCAACAGATAAGGAATCTTTTCCCGAATACCCTCGTAGGTTCCCCTATGTTCAACTCCTGAAGATTTATCCTGCGTAAACCCTCTCACGTGCATCTCATAGATAATCAAATCTTTTGGCTCCAAACTGGTATTCTTGAAATTTCCCCAATCGTACCCACCATCCACAACCCGCGCCTTATAGATCCGTTCTGAAACAGGCTTTTCTTTGCCCCAAATTTCTTGACCTGCAACCGATCTAGCATAAGGGTCGAGAATGTATTTTGTCTTATCAAACAACAATCCTTTGCTGACATTGTACTCCCCATCAAACTGGTATGCATACTCAAACTCTCTGGGTTTCAATCCATAAACTACCATAGAATACGTATCACCCATGCGGCAAGAATCTGGAAACGGTATCACCGCATAAGGTTCATGCTCCCCCACATGGAACAGGCAGAGACTACAGGATTTTGCTCCATTAGAATGAATTGTAAAATTTACTCCCTCGTCAACCCTAATCGCTCCGTTCTCCAAAAACTTTCCAGGTCGAACTGAAAATCCAGCAACTTCATCTGTAGGCGGATAATATTTTCTTTCTAGTCCCGAACCGATATACCTCATACTCAATAATCCTCCATATTAAAGTTTTAACCATTTGATTAGAAAACAACTGTTCCCAAATGATCCGACATCTGCCAGTGTAAGGACCTTCTGGAAAAGGTGTATATGTTTTTAATTCTACATGATTTTCTACATTGGCGCAACGCCCCAAAAAAATTTATCCTTTTCTGTAGAAAAGTATCATATAAAGTCGTCCTTTTTGTGAATTATTATCATATTTATCTTTATTCTATTATTATTATCGTTTCTTATCTATACATTTTTTATGAATTATAATATGATAATCATGCAATATATACAATCCTACTTCTCAATTTTAGTCAAAAAATATGTAATTATTCAGTATTTACGATCTCTAATCCATCTTATTTGCAAATATTAGTAAAAATTTTTGGATTTCCTCATAAAATGGTGGGAAAATTGCAAATACCTGCCGTAATAGCACAATACTCTCATTGCCTGCAACTTCATTAAGCAACACAATGGCCATGCGCACTCCCTCGCTTATTGACATATTCTTCCTTGAGCGTCCAAGATGCCATACAAAGCTCTTGGACAGATGCACTTTCAATGTCCAATGCAAGCGCATACGCTATCAGTTGCACACCTGACGCACCCTTTGTGATACTGCGCTGGCATTTCCTCATAAATTTGATAATACTATACCACCTTGCAGGCGGGTTTTTTTAGATATCCGCTGAGCACTTCCTGATACCCTGCAATTGCTGCCTGTTCTGCCCATGTGAAAGAAAATAATTTTTGAAGTGTCTCTGCCCGCCAAAGCAATCGCTCATCAGCTTTGGTGTATAATTCATAAAAGATTATCATTGCACTATTTTTTCCATATTGATTGCATCTCCTTTTTTCAAAAAGACAGCCCCATCAAACTAGATGGGGCTGTCTTCCTATGTCTTATTTTTGTTCTTATGGTAGAGCAAATTTTTCACAGTATCCGGTGTGTGACTTCTCAAAAACTGACTATCCCAAAAGGCTAAGAACTCCCTGATTACCCTGATTTGCCTGTGCAAGCATTGACTGACCTGCCTGTGACAGAATGTTCGCGTTCGAGTATCTTACCATCTCTGTCGCCATATCAGTATCGCGAATCTGGCTCTCTGCTGCTGTTGTGTTCTCAACAACATTGTCGAGGTTGTTGATGGTGTGCTCTAATCTGTTCTGAACTGCACCGAGCAGAGAACGCTGTGCAGATACTTTTGCTATTGCGTCTGCGATAGAGTCAATTGCATAGGTTGCAGCCATACCGCCATCATCAATTTTCTCTCCATTGTCATCCTTGCCAATTACATCCAGCTTCTGAATGCCAAGTCCCTTTGTGTCCATTGTGTCAATTGTAACACCAATCTTGTTAGTCATATCCGCATCAGCACCCACATGGAGATTGAAAGAAAGTGCATCTTTGATAACTGTAGAACCTTTTGTGATAACAAAGCTGCCATTTCCATTATCCTTAACAGATGCTGCTTTATCCACATCTGTTCCAATGCTGCTTGCCTTCTGAAGTTCCTCTGCAATCTTTGCATAAGCTTCCTTTGCAGTAATTACATTGTCAGTTGCCTCGCCTTGTGTTGGACTACCTATTACAGATACTACATCCGCTGTGGCTGTTCCATCACCTGCTGTAATGCCAAGTTTTTTCAGGAAGTTCTGTGCTGCCTTGTTCACCACAGCAGCAGGAGTACCACCTGTCATAAGTGTGAAGCTTACTTCATCCATATCGCCGTCTTCAATATTGATAAGCTTTAATGCATCCTCAGTCGTATACTGACCATTCTTCGCATCTGTAACATCAGCGATTGTAATGGTGGTCGCAGCTGCTGCCTGATTGCTACCAACGACATCTTGGATTGTGATCTGATCGCCTGCCTTTAACATACCAACAGCCGTTGCCAAATCATCTGCACTAATTGTTTTCACCTGTGTGGTAAAAGTTGTTTTCTCACCACCAAGCGTAACAGACTTAATGTCGGTATCAGTCTTTTTCAAACCTCCATCGCTTGTATCAGCTTTCAATAATTTATCAACAGTATCTGTATTTGTACTATTCCATACTGTTGCAGAGATCTCATCATCATCCAGTTCTTTTACAACTTCCCAGTTTACAGCCTTTGCTCCATTATTTGTCATAGTCACTTTATGCCCTGCGTCAAGTGCTTGCTGTATTACAACTTCTATACCAGCTGCTGTATCAATCTGCACGCCGTCTGCTCCTGTTCCCGCTGCTGTTCCAACTTTATAAGTTGTCTTATGACCACTTTCATCTTCAATCTCAAAGGCAGAATTTGTAGCAAAGTTATTTGCGTTCTCCACCTTCTCCACCATTGTAATTGTCTTATAATCCTCAATTGGCGAATCACTTGCCGGCGCATATGTAATTGTGTCGCCTGCCTTTAATGTTTCAGCTCCTTTATCTGTTGACGCATACTTCTCATATCCTTCTGTTGAACTGGTATCTGCATTATTGCCAATTGTGTACTTTGTGCCTGCAATGCTAATCTCGTCTCCGTTCTCAAGTGCCTTTTCCAGCTCAAATGTCGCTGTCTTGCCGCCCTTGTCAACAAGTTTTCCCTCGATACCTGCATCATGCGCATTAACCTTCTTCTCAGAAGATGTACCTAATGTATTTCCTTTTAACAGATAGGTTTCATTAAACTTTGTTGTCTCAGATACACGGTCTACTTCTGTCAGCAACTGGTCAATTTCATCCTGAATTGTCTGGCGGTCTGAAATGGAGTTTGTGCCGTTTGAAGCCTTTACTGCCAGCTCATTCATTCTCTGTAACATATCGTGAACTTCTGTAAGCGCACCTTCTGCTGTCTGCACAGAACTAATACCGTCCTCTGCGTTTAAGGAAGCCTGTGTCAAACCTCTTATCTGCTTTCTCATCTTCTCTGAGATAGAGAGTCCTGCCGCATCATCTGCTGCGCGGTTTACTTTGTAACCGGAAGATAATTTCTCTGACGATTTTGATAACTGTCCTGCTGTAATGCCTAACATTCTGTTTGAGTTCATTGCTCTAAGATTGTGTTGTACTACCATAATCATACCTCCATGTAAAGAGTTGGAACACATTTGTGTACCACATTTGTACTGGGCAATCCGTTGCCCGCCTTTTTGTTTCTGTTACTCCGGCAAATATAAGCTGTGTAACAGTTTTTGAAAGCCGAAGTAATACTCCCATATTCAGTTGTATTTATAATATCCGCTGGCGTCCTCCCTCTTGGCGCCTTTCTAGGTTTGAACACCTGCGGTTATTACCTAGTCAAAACAATCATTCTCTGCACAGGTCGCCTGTTCTGCTGCCCGCTTCTCGATTGCTTTTCCACGTGCCAAATTGATTTCCTTAGGAGCGTCAATCATTAAGCGCAGTGTAGTGCCATTGCCCCCTAGAAAAGTAATTCTGACATCTTTTCCTACCATCAAATACTCATTCTTCGTTACGGAAAGCCTAAGCATCCATCAAACCTCCTTGTCTGTTTGGAGGATTTACCATTACTGTCCACTCCGTTCCAGTATCAGGTAAAATCCATGTAAATTATTTGGTGTCTTTGCAGCTCATGCAACATTCTGTATAGATTGTTGCATGGTCAGTGTGTTGGTTGTATAGTATTGCAATACTTCTGATGCGCCGAGAAATCAACAGGAATTATTATCTAAGAAAGGGATTATAACTATGAGTACGACGGAACCAATCAGAAACAAAGAGCAACTACAGAATTTCAAAGATTATTACAAAGATATCAAGCCCAACTTGCGCAATTGCGCTATTATTATCATGGGTCTAAACACAGCTCTGCGCATCAGCGATCTTTTGGATTTGACATATCAGGAAGTCTTTCAGAATAACACAGTTCGAGAACATATCACCATTCGGGAACGCAAAACAGGAAAGGAAAACCGAATTTTCTTGAACAATGAAGTGCGCCAAACGCTAAAAATTTACCACGAAGAGTTGATTCAGACAAAAATGTATCAAGATGGAAACCCTTATCTATTTCCAAGCCCCATCAAGCCTTGTGCTCCAATCTCGCGCTATCAGGCTTACCGCATTATTACATCTGCGGCGAAAGCTGTTGGCATCGAGGGACACATTAGCTGTCATTCCCTACGCAAATCGTTTGGCTATCATGCATGGAAACAAGGATGCGATCCGGTTGTAATTATGGTGATATTTAACCACTCGTCACTCTTTATCACCAAGCGCTATCTATGCATTGAGCAAGATGACAAGGACAATGTATATCGCAGCGTCTATCAAAATATTGGTGTCTGACACAGCAAGGTCAAACAACAGTTTACAAATAAAGTAAGGTTCTGTTGCTATTTTTATACTATAATTATATAATATTAAAATTTTGTCTGTCATGTCCACATTACTGATGGCCAGGACTTTTTTGTGACCTCTGCTATATATAAGTTTATGTAGGGGAAATAAACCTTTTCCCTATTCAATTTCAATCTACTATGCAGCTCCTTAGCTATTATCCACTTATTATATTTTGAAATGATAAATGACAAAAGGATTTTCAGCCTATCATTGTTGGCGCAAACGACCATGTATGGTTTCTTTTGCTTTGTGACATACGTTTGGCACAGAGCAAACACATATATCATTTGCATTTACTCTATCTACAGAACTTGTTTACAGAAAATTTCCAGAAAATAAAAAAGAAATTGAAAAAAAGACTAAAGTTTTAAAAACTGCCGCCGATATATAAAATGTAAGCGAGAGATGCAACAATTTATACAGATTGTCGCATCTCTCTTTATTATAACCTATCTTTTTATTTTTATTGAATCACTATTGTTTTGACACAGATTTTATCTTCCTCTGGGTGCCCATGTGCAATCAAGTAGAGAAATCCCATCTTTTTTGCTCGCCGCGCGACCCGTGCGCCGCCTTAGCGGCTTATTTCCTCTGCACGGGTCTGGGCATAAAAATTAGCGCGTTCTCACTTGCATAGAACACGCTAATCATATAGAAATTATTCTAAATACGCTTCTGTGATATCAGAAAATCTCAACTTTTTACTTCAAATCCTGCATACGAACGCCATCCATATCATCAAAATCCTGATTTTCTCCTACCATACCCCAGATAAATGTATAGGCACGACTTCCACTTCCAGAATGAATTGACCAGCTTGGAGATATCACAGCCTGTTCATTTCTCATAACAATGTGTCTTGTCTCCTGCGGCTCACCCATATAGTGCATCACAAATGCCTCCTCGGGCATATCAAAATACAGATAGACTTCCATACGCCTGTCATGTGTATGGCAAGGCATTGTATTCCACACACTGCCAGGCTTTAGTGCAGTCATACCCATTACGAGCTGGCAGCTCTCCACCTGCCCTGGCAAAATGTATTTGTTGATAACTCTGTGATTTGCATCCTCAAGACACCCAAGTTCGACTTTGTTTTCGTCTTTTATAATCACGACATCCTCTGACGCAACACCTTGCGGCTTAATTAACTTTGTCGGATATATTTTATGTGCTGGCGCGCTGTTTAAATAAAATTTCGCTGGATTTTGTGTATCAGCAGATTCAAATATTATCTCCTTAGCACCCATGCCAATATACATGCCTTCCTTATGTCCTACTTCGTATTTCTTCCCATCAATTGTAATAACCCCTGCCAGCCCAATATTAATCACGCCAAGTTCGCGCCTCTGGCAAAAATACTCCGCGCGAAGTTCGTCTCCCGCTGTTAGCGCAATCGGTTGCACAGGCACTGCGGAACCTGTGATAATGCGGTCGATATGACTGTAGACCAATTTGAGTTCCCCTGGACGAAACAAGTCATCAATCAAAAACTCTTCCCGTAGTCTCTCTGTTGTGTAATGTTTTACATCCTTTGGTGAAGCTGCTGTTCTTAATTCCATAATGATACCTTCCTTTTCCTCCAATCGAACTAATTTTGCCTGCTGACATCTTTTCAGAAATAAGTTTCTTAGGACACCTATGCACACAAAATAGCCCGTTTCTAATGTAAGTACTTACATTGTAACGTAGCACTCTTAAATAGTCAAGTTACAATTCACACCCACGCCAGATTTCATATTCATTTATGATGATTTGGTGTGAATTGCAACAATTGATGCACACAAAATGCCACAAGACAGGCATTTTGGCACTGGCTCCGACACCATGCAGCAAGTGCATGGTGCGGGTGTGAAAAGTAGCAACTGTTACCCTAGTCAATACCAATACAAATCTTATACTTGATTTTCATATATTTTCATAGTAAACTTAATTTAATGGTAGTGCTTTCATATTCTGTTACATCAGAGTATATCAACTTATTTTTACTTTATCTCGGCAACTCCTTAGCGAAATCCCTAAGTGATTGCCAGAAAGGCGGCTTTTATGACAATATATGATGTATCTGAAAAGGCTGGTGTATCCATAGCAACCGTATCGCGCGTGTTAAACGGTTCTGACAATGTAAGTGAACAGACACGCCAGAAAGTTCTTGCTGTCATAGAGGCATGTGGTTACACTCCCAATGCTTTTGCTAGAGGACTTGGTTTAAACTCAATGAATACAGTCGGCATTCTGTGTGCTGACTCCTCCGACCTCTATCTCGCTAACGCTATTTATCATATCGAACAGGAATTACGAGAAAATAGTTACAACTGCATCTTATGTTGTACTGGATACAAACTTGAGGACAAGCAAAAGTATCTAACTCTTCTTGTCAACAAGAAAGTTGACAGTGTAATCCTTGTCGGTTCCAATTTTGTCGCGGACAATGACGCTGAAAACGATTATATCCGCGAGGCAGCAAAAGAAATTCCAGTCCTTTTACTAAATGCGGATTTTGACTGTGAAAATGTATATTGTAGTCTCTGTGATGATTTTAAATCAACCATGCAGGCTACTACTTATATTATTGATACTGGCATTCAAGATATCCTTTATCTGTACAATTCCCGCTCCTACTCTGCCCTGCGAAAACTGTCTGGCTATCAGAGTGCACTGACACAGAAAGGACTTCCTCTCCGCATGGAATATATTCAGTATTTTCCAGGAAGCCATACAGACCTCCCTGCAATCGCTGACTTTTTATCGAATCTTGACCATACACTCAAATATCAGGCTGTTGTGGCGGCTGATGATAACCTCGCCATCGGCGCAGTCAAATTTGCCCACAAAAAAGGTCTTTCCATACCGGACGAACTGTCAATTATAGGATACAACAATTCGATTCTTTCTACCTGCTGCGACCCAGAACTTACCAGCGTAGACAACCGATTGGAGACTTTATGCCATCACATTGTAAAAACATTGATTGGTATTCTGACCAATAATGAAATGCCCCAGAAGGTAATCTTCTCCGGCGAACTGATCAAAAGAGGCACAACTCTTTGATATAAAAAGAAAATGGAGGAATCATCATGAAAACTTTTATGGATCAGGACTTTTTGCTCCAAACCCAAACAGCAAGCAATCTTTTTCACAACTATGCGGAGAAAACCCCTGTGCTGGACTATCACTGCCATATCAATCCCGCAGAAATTGCAGACAACCGCAAATTTGACAATATCACCCAAGTATGGCTTGGCGGCGATCACTACAAATGGCGCTTTATGCGTTCTTGTGGGGTGGATGAAAAATTTATTACAGGAGATGCATCTGACAAAGAAAAATTCTTTCATTGGGCGGAGTGTGTCGGCAAAGCAATCGGCAACCCACTCTTCCACTGGACACATTTAGAGTTGCAGCGCTATTTCGGTTACACAGGCGTCCTCAATAAAAATACTGCTGAGGAAGTGTGGAATCTCTGCAATGAAAAGCTCAAAGAAGACAATATGAGCGTACGCGGTCTCATCAAGCGCTCAAATGTAACCTTAATCTGCACGACCGATGACCCTATTGATTCTCTCTCCTACCACAAACAGATTGCGGAAGACGACACATTTGATGTGCAGGTTCTTCCCGCTTGGAGGCCAGACAAGGCAATGAATATCGAGAAACCAGACTATTTTGACTACCTTGCAAAACTTGCGGAGGTGAGCGGTGTTTCTATTAACACTTTTGCAGACTTAAAAAATGCGCTGCTAAAAAGACTGGACTTCTTTGCTTCTATGGGCTGTAATGTCTCCGACCACGCACTGGAATATGTAATGTATCAGCCTGCTTCCGACGAGGAAATCGAGGCAATCTTTGCCAAGAGAAAAAGCGGCGCCGCTGTCACTAGACAAGAGGAATTGCAATATAAAACTGCATTTATGCTTTTTGTCGGAAAACAGTATCATCGCTTAAACTGGGTAATGCAGCTCCACTATGGCTGCAAGCGCGACAACAACACACTGCGCTATGACCAGCTAGGTCCAGACACAGGCTACGATTGTATTAACAACTATGCTCCTTCTGCAGAACTTGCCGACTTCCTAAATGCACTAATCAAGACAGACGAGCTGCCAAAAACAATTATCTACAGCCTGAATCCAAATGACAATCAGGCAATTGGAACAATCCTTGGCTGTTTCCAAGATTCCACTGCATGTGCAAAGATCCAGCAGGGCAGTGCATGGTGGTTTAACGATCACAAAACAGGTATGCAGGATCAGATGATTTCCTTGGCAAACCTTGGAAATCTCTCAGGATTTGTTGGCATGTTGACAGATTCCAGAAGCTTCCTCTCTTACACCAGACATGAGTATTTCAGACGCATTCTATGCAATCTAATTGGAAACTGGGTTGAGAACGGCGAGTTTCCCGCTGATATGGAGATTTTGGAAGAAATTGTAAAAGGAATTTCCTATAACAATGCAGTCAATTATTTTGAATTTAATTTAAAGACGATATAAGACCAAACCGAGTAGGGAAAGCTTTTTCCTACTCGGTTATTTTAAAATGTTTTCACAGCTTCACTACTTTCCGGTCATAAGTCATAATGCCATTGATTTCCTCCTCAATATCCGTCAATTGTGTGTAGACAGACGCGCACAGACCTTCCTTTTTTAACTCCTGAACACGCTTGTCCAAATCATTATAAGCAGACTTTAAGGCTTTTTTATCCCCTTGACTTCCATATCCAAAATAGCGGTCTGAATAGGTGTGGTCTGAAATAGCAAGAGAAATCCCGCCAAATTCCGAAATGACATATGGCTTTTTACTCTTCTTTGCCACCAACTCAAAAAAATAGATATGTTCACTCTTTAAATCGCCTGCATCTTGGTCAAACCAACCGCTGTGCGCATCAATAATGCGCGTATTGTCCACTGTCCGCACCATATCAGTATTCTCTTTCGCATCAAATTGTCCCCAACCCTCATTAAATAAAACCCAAGTACAGATAGATGTGCAGTTGTAGAGTTGCCGCACTGTCTCAATGCACTCTTTTTTCCACTCTTCCCTGCCAATCTTATCTGACCGCGAAGTATAACCATAATCATTATCCCGCTTATGTCGGAGTGGAAACAGCACTGTAGGAATATAGCAAGTCTTTACTAAATTATAGGTGGTTCCACCGTTAATCATATCCTGCCAAACAAGCATTCCAAGCCTGTCACAGTGATAATACCAGCGCATTGGCTCTATTTTACAGTGTTTGCGTATCATATTAAAGCCCTTTGCCTTAGCAGTCTCAATATCAAAAATCATCGCCGCGTCACTCACTGGCGTCAGCAAACTTTCTGGATAATAGCCCTGATCAAGAATTCCTTTCTGAAAATAAGGCAGATGGTTCAAACACAGCCTTGGGACACCCTTACTGTCTGGCTCTACGGTAAATAAGCGCATACCGAAATAACTTTCCACCATATCCTCCCCATATACAATTCGGATATCATACAAAAATGGATGTTCTGGTGTCCAAATTTTCTTATCTGGAATCGTAAGTGTAATAACAGCCTTTTCATTTATCTGAACATTAGCTTTTACTTCATTTACAATCTGATTTTGGTCAAATAACAAAATTTTACAAGAAATCATTTCTGTGGAAATTGCCTCTTCTAAATATTTGTTTGATGTTATCTCTAAGATTACGCTGTCCCTGTCATAATCTGGTGTAATGCGCAGCTCTTGGATATAAGTCTCAGGAACCCACTCACACCACACTGTCTGCCACAGACCGCTCTGCGCAGTATAGAACATACCGCCATTTTTTAGTGCCTGCTTTCCACGCCCATGATAGGAAGTATCACTTTTATCCTGCACGCAAAGTCGCAAGGTATTTTTTCCAACTTCTATATAATCTGTGATATCGATTGAAAATGCCTGATAACCACCGGAATGGACCCCCGCTAAAGTATCATTCACATAAACACGACACCGCTCATCACAAGCCCCAAAGTTTAACAGCAATCGTTTTTCCATTGGTATCCAATCGATTATCAGCCGTCGCTCATACCACAAAAATTCTTCTGGTTTTAGCTGGCGCTGCACACCCGATAGATAGGTCTCCGGCGAAAATGGTACACGAATATCACCGTCCCAGATTACGGGTCTGGCATCTTCCTTTGTAAATGCATATTTCCAGATACCATTTAAAATCGTATAATTTTTCCGCGCAAGCTGTGGTCTAGGATACTCGGTCAAAACAACTTCTGTCTGCTCATTTGCTATAGCTTCTCCCCACTGCGTCATCAACTGATTATGTTCTCTGTCGCCTTTATCCAATAGTTTATTTAATTGAAGTGTCTCCATTATCTCTCTGATTTTCATCTGATCATCTCCTACCTATGCAGTTGCCACTACTATAATAAATGCAATCTCTCTATTCTCCAAACGACAGACATATTGCTTTCCATCTACTGATTTTGCCAAATGATAATTTCTTGCCATTTTTATGTCTTAAGTATAGCACATACTACTACTTTTGGCTACCTCAACCCATCATCTAAAATTAGTGAGATAAGGAACTGTTCAGCTCTCTTTGTATAATAGATTACTGTTCATTCATGCGCCAAAGTAAACTTCACTATTTTTATCGAAATAAAATATGATTTACCTTATAAAATATGATATACTACTAAAAAATATAAACGTTTTCAAGGAAAAGGGTATTGTATGGCAGAAAAGTTAAAACTTCCCTTAGGGATTGAAAATTTCAAGAGAATACGTGAGGAAGGATTTTATTATGTTGATAAGACGGCACTTATTATAGACTTTTTAAAAAACCTGCATATGTAAATTTGTTTATGCGCCCAAGACGTTTTGGAAAAACATTAACCATGAGTATGTTAAAAAATTTTTTTGAAATAAACAGTAACAGTATAATTTTTGATGAACTTGCGGTTGCAAAAGAAAAAGAATTGTAAATGTACCTGACTTATCTGTACTGATAAGCGCCTTGTACTGACTGCGTTCTGTATCATCAATCTTATCGCTTTCTAGAAGAAATTGAAATCGCATTTCTTCTTTCCCAATAATTCTCCGAAGCATTACCTTTGCCTCTTCAAAGTTTTCTTCTGTTGCCCCTTTTAACGTAATTGAAATTACAGGAAACTTCTCCATATATTCTTCGCATAATTGTAAATAAACGTGGTGCTTGAGATGTATCAAGCCATGGTACATGGCTTTGACATCGCGAAGCAATTTTGCATGGCTTGATGCATTACAGTTCAGCTTTGCTGAACTGTAACTGATTTCGGGATGATATTTCATCTTACAATTGACAAATCTGTTTACTTGTTGTATTATATAGTGATTTTAAAAACTGTACAAAATTGGAATGCACTACAGAAATGAGGAGATATTCTTGGAAATAAAAAATTACAGAAATGGGCTGCGAGATGGGATTCCAGTCGCCTTAGGGTACTTTGCCGTGTCCTTTGCATTTGGAATGGAAGCCGCTACAAAAGGACTAAGCATCTTGCAGGCAGTACTGATATCGCTGACAAACGTCACCTCCGCCGGACAGTTTTCTGGTCTTGGAATTATCGCCGCAGGAGGCACCTATATTGAGATTGCCTTAACACAGCTTGTCATCAATCTGCGCTACTGCCTAATGTCCTTTTCTCTTGCCCAAAAACTGGACCGCTCTGCGTCAAACTGGCATCGATATCTTATGGCATACAGTGTGACTGACGAAATTTTCGCACTGGATGCAAGTCTGAACACACCATTGACGCCCGCATACCATTATGGCATTACTAGCGTTGCCGTGCCTGGTTGGGTTCTTGGAACACTGGTTGGCGCAATTTCAGGAACACTCTTGCCCGTCTTTGTAATCAGCGCTCTTGGCGTTGCTATTTACGGAATGTTTCTTGCGATTATCATTCCTCCGGCGAGACAGGATCGCACAATTTTACTTGTCGTTTTGTCTGCTATGGGACTAAGCCTTTTATTTTCCATTCTACCACTACTCAAAAAGGTCTCGTCTGGTTTTGTCATTATAATCACAACCGTTATTATTGCAGGAATTGCAGCATGGCTAAGACCAATCGACGAGGAAAACAACAAAGGAGAGTCTTAAAATGACACATAATATCTATCTCTATATCTTTGTTATGGCGGCAGTGACATACTTAATCCGTATGCTCCCACTGGCACTGTCCAAAAAAGAGATTACCAATCGATACATCAAATCTTTTTTATACTATGTGCCCTATGCGTGTCTTGCCGCCATGACCTTTCCGGCGATCCTGTATTCCACCGCAAGCTTTTACTCAGCGCTTGCAGGACTTATCACTGCCATTATCGCCGCATATCGCGGAAAAAGTCTGTTGATTGTGGCTTTGGCTGCATGTATCGCAGTGTTTCTTGTGGAGCGCATTCTACCGTTTTTCGGTTAACTCCTTACGTTTTTCATGCGTCATCAAATCTGCAAGTCTGGTTGGGATTGGCACATGACTTTCTCTTGTCGTCAACCTATTTGCCATCTGCGTTGCCGTATTGATATCAATCGCATTCCCAACCGATAAAAAGATAGGTTTCACGTTCACATGTGTGCGCAGAACTCGCCCATAGTGCTCCCCATTCCATTCAATTTCTGTATATGCCTGTGCTGTATTGGCAGGCATAACAAAATCCACATCTCCCACTTTATAATAACTTTTTGCAATTCCAACAGTTGCCTTCTGAATCAAAATCCCAGCATGTGTTGCCAGTCCCATATGTCTTGGATGCAAATATCCGTTTCCATCAAAAAATATTACATCTGGTATCATCGTAACTTTTTTGTAGGTTTCCAAAAACAGCGGAACTTCACGAAATGCCAAGCAACCTGGAATATAAGGTACCTTAATTTTATCTGCATAGCTAACACGCTCAATCACTTCAAATGTATTATAATTAATTATTACTATACAACAAACCGCATACTCTTGTTCTTCTTCCTTCCAATAGGCAAGATCTACACCTGCTACTGTTTGCACTTGAGACAGATTAACCGTATTTTCACATCTAATGTTACTGTTCAACTCAATTTGTTTTTTGATATAATCTTCCTCTGTCATTTTTACACCTCTTGTGTGTTCTGGTATGCCTCCAAATCAATCATTTAACGGCGCTCTTCTATAGACTATATTGTTCTTGTCAAACTGTCACTACTCGAACCTCATAAGCTGTTGTCTGTGGCGGAATGCTCATAGTCATAAATGCGGCATGACGCACTCTCACTCGCAAACCTGGAACAAGATTCGCAAACTGCATTGGTCTGCCAAAACTATTAAAAATCTTGGCATCATCCGCCATATGAAACTGTATTACAGATGATATATTTCCATCGCTAATCGTTGTAAAGCTTCTGTTTTGTCTATCGATATCGACAATCCTACCAACTGTTACCTGATCCTCAAGAGGTCTTCCCGTTACTTGAATAACATATGCTGCTGACTGTGGCGGCATACTCCTTGTCGTCGCGTTGGAAAATGCAGCATTCACAACCATTCCCTTCTGCAAATCCCTCAATAAAATACGATTGTTATTTTCGTCCAGAATCACTGTATTGTTTCCTACATTCAATCGTATCATCTGGTCTGGACTGTCACAGTTAGGGCAGTCATTGTAAGAGACAAGCACAAAGGAGCTATTTCTGCCCGTCTCAACCTCTTCTATGATTCCATTTGTAATCTGTGTCAAAAAAGTATTGTCCATTGGTCTCACCTGTTTTCTTTTTATTATACTATATGCAGACAAATAATTCATGCGATTTTTTTTATAATACAAAAAATTGCGTTACAGTTCAGCCTTGCCGAACTGTAACGCATCAAGCCATGCAGAATCGCTTCGCGATGTCAAAGCCATGTACTATGGCTTGATGCATCTCAACCACCACATTTTCTCACGGACTTTGCAGCATAGTACAAACTCCTGGGCTGAACTGTTACAAAATTACTTAAGACAATTTTGGGCACATACAAAAAGTTATTATCAAAAACCCATTTCTACTTATACTACTACACTATAATACATGCAATAAGACATGCTACTTACAAGCAATATAAATATCCATATTCTCCCCGTCAGTCTCAAAGCAGGGAATAACATCCTTTTCCGTGTGCTCCAGACCATTCACGCGCATATATTCCATAAGCGTTTTATAAGCATTGGGAATCGTCACAAAAGGATTTTCAAAAGGATTTTCAATATGTACTGCTACATATTTATGCGCTACCTGCTCATGTATTTCCATATCAGGAGGAACGATCCCATCAGGCAATATCCATGCGGCTTCGTAACCATGCATATTGAAAACATTTATCTGCTCCTGTGACACACTTGAAAAATCCCACCCAATAACACGAGGTTTATCGACACCACAGTTACGGGCAATGGTAAATATTCTGTCGATAGCATCCCCCTCTGGAATGGCGCTTACAACAGCATGTTTGATATAGCGAAAAGCGGGTACCATTTCAACACGTAAATTTGTATACACTTCGCCACAAACGACCATATCATCACGGAACAAGTTGTCCAGCGAGCAATTAAAAAACTTGCAAAGCTCTATCGCCTTGTCCATTTCAGGCTGTGCTATGTCCAGCTCCCATTTTGATACGGTTTGACGGCTGACATTCATTTTTTCAGCCAAATCCTCCTGTGTCATATTTCCTCTTAGATGTCTTAAAAACTGCAAATTTTTTCCAAAGCTCATCTCATATTCTCCTCTCATTTTCTTGCGCCGCGCCGCATTATCAGTATAGTATTTTCCCAGATAAGCTACAACCAATCTATATGCGCGATTTTTTTGTTTCACGCAACTTCAAAGTGCGGAGAGTATTTATCGTCTTCGCGCTACACAAAACACCGCAAGCCCAATTAACATTACTAGATAAAAACTAATTCCTCTTGTGATGCACATTGACACCACAAGATAATTTCCTACAAAAATCTTTTGAAATACACCTCGATACATTGCCTCCGTAATTCCCTGTGCCCCAGGAATTGGAAGCATATCCACTGCAATGTAAACTGCCGCCTGCACCAGCACAATATCCAGCATTGCTGTGCCAGAAAGCCCCAATCCGCGATATACTACAAACGCCAGCACAAATACGCTGTAGCGCTGCACGAATGTCCCTGCTATCGTTATTCCAATTAGTTTCTTATGACTTCGCAAGAAAAGAACTGTGTTCTGATACCCAGACAAAAACTGCTCCACTTTCTCTCTTCTGGACTCTTTTTCCCGCCACAAATGAAGGCGTATTAGCAACGCCTCAACCTTATAAAAACAGCCTCTAATAATTCCCTGTGAAAACATAACCATCAACAAAACCACCACTAGCGCGGTATTTAAAAACAATCCCAGAAAATACAATCCATAATATTCTTGTAGATATGACTTTAATGGTCTCCGCCAAAACACCACAATACCGATTCCTATCAATACAAGTACAAATTTATAAATCACAGCAACAGTCATCAACACAACAGAAGACGTCGAGAGCGCATTGCCGTCCCGACGCATATAATACAATTGCATTGGCTGTCCGCCCGTTGCTGAGGGTGTAATGCCTGAAAAGAAAAAACCAATAAACGAATAAGAAATGCAGCGCGGCAGCGTTGTCTGTTCCCCAATTCCTTGTAGCAGATACCAAATCATACACCCCTCTGCCGACACAAAAAAGATTGCCAGAATAATTGCCCCTGCCATATATCCCCCGGACATTTGACCGATTGCCGACACAATCTGCACAAAATCCTGCCCGCGAAAAACGCTCCAAAAGGTCAGTGCCATAATAGCAGCAAAAATTCCTACATTGATAGCCAGTCTGCGCGCCTCTCTTCGATTCATATGTTTCATACACACATACTCCCTCCGCTGACTTCCTCCAGAAATTTGCAGGAAACTCCTGACACAATCTGAGACAATTCTCCCTCAAATATTACACGCAAATTTTGATAGATATAAAAGTCCTTCGGGGTGACTAAAGAAAAATGTTTCCTGGATATGAAAATTCCATTTTCCTGTAGGATTCTTGCAAGATATGAAGAACAAGTATACTGATTGTAAATATAAAAAGGGCTATTCATTAAAATAAAAGGTAATCCAAACACTGCATAGTGAATGCGAAACCGATTTTTATAATCTTCCTGTATTCTTTTTTGCAATGCCTTTTTCTGCGCATCTGTACAATCCAGTTCGCAAATCCGATAATATGCTGTTGGAAATGCATGTAATATTTTATCCTTGTCCTCCTTCTCAAATCCAGCAAATATTGGAACCGCTGGATTGCGCCGCCCCACACTGTAAGCCTCTCTCAGTTCTGCGTCAAACCCAAGCACGACATGAATATATCTCTGTTTTAAAAATCGTCGTATCAATGACGCAAAAAATCCCGGCGTGTCCACAAATGCAATATAAATATGTGCCATAACTCCTTCTCCTTTTATGTCATTGAAACTGATAGATTTTTCTTGCAAGCCGATACCCCCCTACTGTAACAAGCTTTCCAAGTTTCCCTGGAAGATTTGTAAATCCACTAAGCTTCGTATACCGTAGCTTATAATACAATCCTGGATCACTCCTTTTGATATCCGACCACAGTTCCAAATGTCTGGTTTTTGCCTGCTCATCACCTTTTAACAACAGATGAATGGAAGAGATTGCCATCATGATTGAGACATTGCGACACATATAACGTGCAAGTTTGGGATATTTCATTTTGACTTCATGCAAATCCACACTCTCCGCAACCATTTTTGTCACCTTAATCTGCTGCTCAATCCGCGAAATCATTACTTTTTCATTGACTGACTGATCTTCCCTGCCCAAATAATACTGATAAAGATTTAGATGCATATAATAGAGCGTCTCAACGTAAGGCAGTGGACAATATGCAAATAGATTATCCACATAAAATGTATGCTCCGGCAATACCACTCTTGATTTCCTCAGAATATCTGTTCTGTAAATCAGCGCGTGCATTACCAAATACTGCGAAGGACGGAAAACTCCAATTTTATCCCACGTGCACACTTTATTCTCTGGAAATACATTCTGAAAATGAATTGTTTTCTCTATTCCTTGATCGAAATGATTGTATGTATAATCACATATCAGCAAATGTGGACCAAATCCCTGCACACACCATTTCTCTATCTTTTTTAATAGCGTTCTATATGCATTCTCTTCCAGCCAATCATCGGAATCTACCACCTTAAAATACATTCCTGTGGCAAGCGCAAGACCTGTATTCACGCCAGATCCATGCCCTCCGTTCTCCTTGTGCACCACTGTCACAATATCAGGATATTGTCTTGCATATCGATCTGCAATCTCCCCAGTGCGGTCTGTCGAACCATCATTGACAATAATAATCTCCACATTCTTCCCACCGATAACCAGAGAATCCACACAGCGCTCCAAATAATCCTCCGAATTAAAACAAGGTACAGTAATCGTTAAATGTTTCATAGAAATCCCCTTTCTCTCAATCTTTCTAAAAAACATTATAACGTCTGTACCTTTCAAAACCCTTGACAAATTCTTACTATTTTCTTACTTTTACTATAATTTAACCTGAACTGTTCCTAATCGACCGCAGTTTTTTATCTGCATATTCTCTAATATCACTGTTGCAGTCATATTGTATCTCTTCTAGCAGCTCGTGCGTCAGCATATGCCTGCGTCCCATCTCCTTAACAATATATTCCCGACAGAAAGAACACAATGTATTTTGATACATATAAAGCAACAGTTCCTTTGGCTTTTTCTTTCCAGGAGCATAAAACATATCCATAATATCATAATACGCCGAATGCCAAAAACCATTCTCATAAGTAATCGGTATCTGCTTGACTGCCTCCACAAAAAGCTCCTTGTCCGACTCTTCATAATTAGTGGTAAGCATAGACACTGCTTCTGCAATATGTTCTTTTTTCTGCAAAAGTGCAATTGCATAAGCTCTTACATGCGCATCTTTTGCATAATACCTTAAAACTGCAAACGCCCTTTCGGATAGTTCAGAATGCTCTGATTGTGAATCCGCAATCAAACAGGACAGTGACGGCGCCCATGCGCACTCTCTATTCGCAAGCAGTCGCAGAAGATTATAGCGAATCTCTGGTTCTGCCTCCTCTTTATAGTATGCAGCCAATTTCAAAACTTCCAACTTCTTATCTTGCTTCATAAAAGTACGCCCTAACATTAAAGAGCATATCTGTCCTACTTTTTCTCCATTTTTTAATCGATGATAAACCTCGTCCGCTGTTTCTGGCTCTATTCTCTTTTTTCTTTCGTATTCCGATTTTCTTTCTTCAAGACGTTTTTCTCTGAGAAGCGCATAGTTTTTAATGTTCCCATCAACATCTGTTCCATATAGCAATTTTTGAATCGTTCTTTTTCCTAGCGTGTCCTCGCTGGCTGCCTGAAACCACTCAAAATCATCATAATCATATAATCCATTTCCATCAATCAAAATTCCCAAATCGCGGACAATCATCTTGTATAGTTTGGTTCTTCGCTCTCGGTCATCAAAACACTCACACACTAGAGAAACACATATATGCTCAAAATTGTCCCGCTCTGAAAGCAAACCATATCTTTCTCTTGTGCGCTTCTTTGACAAAATCTGCAACAATGTATCATAGCAGTGTGTCAATATCCTCCATGCCCGTTTGTTTCCATCAGACACAAGAAACGCCAACAACTGACAGTCCTGTGCAAACTCCCACCCGCGCGAGTGCATACTATGAATCAAGCGTTTTTCAATCACATCCAGAAAAGGCGTTATATCCGCAAACTCCACAATCAATTCATATAGATAAAAACTTCTGCATCCCTCACACTGTGCATCATACGCCATATCGCGGGAACACCCCCACAGCACAAGTGGTCGAAATCGTTCCTTCTCTAAGTCATCCATATTCTTTAATGCCACTACACAGCTTCCCAAACCACGCTGCATATCGTATTTAAACTGCTTTTTGGTCATGATTGTGATGGATTTCCTCCTATTTTCAAAAGTTATAAGTTTGTATTTTTATGACAAAAACATTAAATATGTCGGAAATTGTACTTATTCCTGTATAATTTATTTTCCTAAAGATGTTTTCATTTTATCATAAGAAAAACCCTGTTTCAATATATATCTTATTTTTCTGATTCGTACGCCACTTTAGTGGCATATTTCCTTTCCGCGTCCGTGTGCATAAAAAGAGGACTAAACATATTAGAAATTGTTCAGTCCTTTTCTTATTTTTTAACATTTACTCTGAATCGGTGACAAACGAGTGGCAAATAGGGTATTTTAAATCATGTAATGCTATTTAACCCGCTATTTTAAACATCTTTATCTCAATTTCCAAATATCTCTATTGTACTCTTCAATCGTTCTGTCTGATGAGAAGAAACCTGCTTTAGCAATATTTACAAGCATCATGCGCTTCCATTTTGCCTCGTCCTTGTAATCTTCAAGCATCTTATCCTTTGTAACAATATAGTCTTCAAGGTCCAGAAGTGTCATAAACCAGTCTTTATTAATCAGCTCTCTCTGCAATCTGGTCAAACGCTCCTCATTTCCTACTTTCAATACCTCTTCGCTGGTAATAAAGTCAATCGCCGCTTTGATTACACTGCTCTTCTCATAAAAGCTCTTTGCCACATAATCCGCCTTTGCATAGTGCTTGATAACCTGCTCTGACTTCTCTCCAAAAATATAGATATTGTCATCTCCAACAAGCTCATGAATCTCTACATTTGCACCATCACTTGTTCCAAGAGTCACCGCACCATTCAACATAAACTTCATATTGCCGGTGCCGCTTGCCTCTTTGGAAGCCAAGGAAATCTGCTCCGAGATATCACATGCTGGTATTAATTTTTCTGCATAGCTCACATTGTAATTCTCTACCATTACCACTTTCATATAGTCCTTTACGTCTGGATCATTATTGACAATCTCTTCCAGACACAACAACAGATGAATGATATCCTGTGCAATGATATATGCCGGTGCCGCCTTTGCTCCAAAGATAAAAGTGATTGGTGTAGATGGCTTCTTTCCACCCTTAATCTCCAAATACTTATGAATGATATAGAGCGCGTTCATCTGCTGACGTTTATACTCATGAAGTCTCTTAATCTGAATATCGAAGATAGAATCTGGATTGATGTCCTGTCCTTCGTTCTCCTTGAGATATTCCACAAGTTCTTCTTTCTTTGTTCGCTTAATCGCTTGGATTTCTGTCAGCAGTGTTTCATCATTCAGATAATCCATTAACTTCTCAAGCTCTGCTGCATCCTTTTTGTATCCAGCACCAATTTTCTTTGTAATACATGCTGCAAGTTCTCTATTGCAGGACAAAAGCCATCTTCTAAAAGTGATTCCATTTGTCTTATTGTTAAACTTCTCTGGATAAATTTTATAAAAGTGATTCAGTTCTGAATCCTTCAAAATCTCTGTATGAATTGCCGCAACACCATTTACTGAAAAGCCATAGTGAATATCAATATGTGCCATATGCACACGCATGTTATCATCAATAATCTGCACCTTAGGGTCTTTATACTTAATGGAGGCTCTCTTGTCTAATTCCCAGATAATCGGCATTAACTGTGGAACAACTTTCTGCAAATATTTTACAGGCCATTTCTCAAGCGCTTCTGCAAGAATCGTATGGTTTGTATATGCACAGGTTCTGCTGACTACATTAATTGCCTCATCCATATCAAATCCTTCCTCTTCGGTAAGGATACGAATCAATTCGGGAATCACCATCGTTGGATGCGTATCATTGATTTGAATTACTACATGGTCATACATCTTGTGCAGGTCATAACCATTATCCTTCATCTCTTTTAAAATTAATTGTGCGCCATTGCACACCATAAAATACTGCTGATAGATACGAAGCTGCTGTCCTGCCTCATCAGAATCGTCTGGATAAAGGAATAACGTGAGATTCTTGTCAATATCAGACTTATCAAAATCAATGCCTTCCCGAACAATACTCTCATCGATTGTCTCAATATCAAATAAATGCAGCTTATTGATGCCCTCCTCATATCCAATCACATCAATATCATAAAGTCTGGACATTACTTTCTTCTTACCAAAATATACTGGGAAAGAAATATCTGTCTTTGTAAGCCAAGACTGGTCCTCGATCCAATCATTCTTTTCTGCTGTCTGCTGTCTGTCCTTAAATACCTGTTTAAACAATCCAAAATGATAGTTTAGTCCAATACCATCTCCAGGAAGTCCAAGGCTTGCAATAGAGTCCAGAAAACATGCTGCAAGTCTTCCAAGACCGCCATTTCCAAGAGATGGCTCTGGCTCAACCTCCTCAATGCGGCTAAGTACCTTTCCTTCTTCTTTCAAAGCTGTTTCCAACTCCTCATAAATACCAAGATTAATCAGATTGTTGGAAAGCAATTTTCCAATCAGGAACTCTGCCGAGATATAATAAATCTTCTTGCTTCCCTTGATCGCCCCCTTATCCTTCATCATCTCCTTTGTCATACTTAGAATTGCAAAGTAAAGCTGGCGGTCATCAAGCTCCTTGATGGCTTTACCATACATTTTCTGTGCTGTTGCTTCCAAATTTGCTTTTACGTTCATTCTCTGCTCCTTTTCTGCTGCCATTGCAGCACTATATTATTATTGATAGTTGCTTTTAAAACATACTCTATTATTTTTATGAAATCACATCCAAATACTTAATGCGAATCAATTTGTGCGGCATCACAATATCCTGACCACTCCCCCCTTCTAGTAAGCGGGAAAGCTCCTCCACAGCATTTGCCGCAATCTGCTGAAAATCCTGTCTTACTGTATGCATTTGTTTCCCTGCATATCCCATTAGGCTCACGCCATCAAACCCACATACAGGTCTGTAAATATCCATATCAATCAATGCTTTCATCGCACCAATTGCCATCAAATCCGACGCACATATAATCGCATCTTTGCTCCTCGCATACTGCATTGTCAGCTTTCTTGCCTCTAACTCACTAAAATTTCCAGTTCTTACAAGCACTTGAAGTCCCATCTCCTCCGCCAGCCTGTTCATACCATTGAGCCGCTCCTCAGAGACATAACCATTTTTCTTTCCAGACAGATATAAAACTTTTTTCTTATTTTTTCCTATCAGGAACTTTTTTGCAACCTCATACTGCGCCTTTGCATTGTCAATATGAATACTTGATGTATTCTCACTCACACCAGGCGCATCAATAAGCACACATTTAAATCTGCCTTCCTCCACTAACTTTCTCAAGATGGCATCATCTTTTGACAAATCGCATATCAACAATCCCTCTATGCTCTGAGATTGAAAGTATCGTGTCATCTCCTCGACATTCATCTCAGCAATCATTGTAAAAAAAACAGTGATAATATCCATGTTTTTTTCTTTTGCTTGATTGATCGCACCGATAATATATTGCATCGGAATCTCATCAACCGTCTGCGCATGTCTGTTTACATCAAGTACGAGTGCAATTCTTCCAGTTTTCTTAGACGACAGCGCTGACGCAATTGTATTGGGAACAAAGCCAAGCTCTTCAATCGCCGCAGTTACTTTTCGTTTTGTCTCTTCACTCACATTAGGATAATGATTTAACACTTTTGATACCGTTGAAATTGCTACCCCTGCTTTTCCTGCCACATCTCTTATTGAAACCAACTCATAAATCACCCACTTTTCTCAAAGTCTATTATATACTATTATTACAATTATTTCGCCCTTCCAGAAAACGTTTTCCAGAAAACGTTTTCTATATCATACAATAAAAATAATGGTTTGTCTACCATTATTTTCATTTTTTTATTTTTATGTATTTTTCTGTTCGGACAATAAAATCATATGTCCCACTACTTGTCCTTTAAAGCCTATGGGATTTACATTGCCATCACTCTATCCACAGCAGCCGCCAGTCGTCCTTCTTCAAAAGGCTTCACAACAAAATCTTTTGCACCGCTCTGAATGGCCTGTGCAACCATCGCCTGCTGCCCCATTGCGGAACAAATAATCACTTTCGCTTTTGCATCGACTTCTTTAATGCGCTTCAACGCCTCTACCCCATTCATCTCGGGCATGGTAATGTCGAGCAATACAACTTCTGGCTTTATTTCCACGTATTTTTTTACTGCCTCCACACCATTTCCTGCTTCTCCAATCACAGAATGTCCGTGTGCCTCAAGCATCTTTTTAATCGTCATCCTCATAAAGACAGCATCATCCACTACCATCACTTTTGCCATAATCTCACCACCTTTCAGGCATTCTGTATTATTATAACACAGTTTTGGATTCAATAAAACCTTTTTTTATCCATTTCATAAAAAATTATATTACCGTTCGTTACTATTCCTGGGTCAGGAATGCGCTGAACTGCGCATTCCGTGAGAACATGATTCAGGAGTGAAAATTTTGCACGGCAAAATGGGCGATTTTTGCGAAGCAAAACTCTAAATATCGTCCCGAATCGTTACTATGAGCGGCTCCCAGACCGTGAATAGTAACTGCAGTTCATCCATGCCCATTCATAAGTTGTCGGTTTGTACAATTTGACAATTCGTTTAGACTACTCCCGACAACTTATTTCATGTCGGGCGTCCGCCCTATAAAATCGAATATACAAAATGCCTTACATGAGCAAGCTCTCAACAGCATTTTGTATATTCAATTTTGCATGGCTGAACTATTACAGAATATTATAATAATGAAATTTATACTTACGTTTACTATAATCACATACGTTTTAAAAATTCTCGTATGTTCGCCTCTATATCTCCTTTAAATATGGCAGAACCTGTCACAATGACATTTGCGCCAACCGCAAGATTTTTCTCCAGATTGTCCAGAGTCACACCGCCGTCAATCTCCAATTTCACTTCAGGATAACTTTGGTTGATAACTTGTCGCATCTCCCTAATCTTATCAAAACAAACGGGTATGTATTTCTGGCCTCCAAATCCTGGGTGCACTGTCATCACCAACACCATATCAACCAGTTCCATATAAGGAAATACGGCACTTACAGGTGTCTCAGGATTGACTGCAAGTCCTGCTTTCGCGCCAAGTTCTCTGATTTTTAAAAGTGTTTCTGTTATGTGGTCGCACGCTTCCACATGAATTGTCACACCATCAGCACCCAGTCGGATCAACTCCTCAATATAACGCTCTGGCTTCTTTACCATCATATGCACATCCATAAAAAGGTTCGACTTTTTGCTTATGCATTCAAGCACAGGCATTCCAAACGAGATAGACGGCACAAACATGCCATCCATCACATCAATATGCAAGTACGGCACCCCTGCCTTTTCCACAAGTGCAATCTGTCTGCCAAGTTCCCAAAAGTCTGCTGCAAGTATTGAGGGACATAAATAATTCATACTAATATTTCCTCTTTTCTTTCTCTTTTAGTTCTTCATAAAATGCTGCATAGTTATCATATCTTACCTCGCTGATAAAGCCTTTTGCTAACGCTTCGCGCACTCCGCATATCGGCTCATGAATATGCGCACATGTCAAAAAACGACACTCAGGCTCATACGGCGCAAATTCTGGATAATAGTCTTTTAACATCTCTTTTTCCAAGGAAAATAGAGACAGCGAACTAAACCCTGGCGTATCCATAATATAAGTGTTTCCAGAGATTGTAATCAATTCTGAATGCCTTGTAGTATGTTTTCCACGGGCAATCTTCTCGCTGATCGCCCCTGTCTCCATCTGTTTGTCTTTTTGCAGGCAGTTTATAATTGATGATTTTCCAACTCCGCTTGGTCCTGCCACCGCTGTAGTTTTGCCACACAGTTTTTGTGTCAGTGCATCAATTCCTTCCTTTTCTTCTGCACTCAAGAATAAACTCTGATATCCACTATGCTCATAAATTTGTGCAATGCATTCCTTTTGTGTACTGTCCGAAAGGTCACTTTTATTAAAACATAGAATACACTCCAAACCCTGCTGCCGCATCATAATTAGAAAACGGTCAAGAAGATTAAAATTTGGATCAGGCTTTGTCATAGCAAAAATTAATAGAGCCTGATCAATATTGGCAACCGCAGGACGTAAAAGTGCATTTTTTCTAGGAAGGATTGTCTGGATATTTCCTTCACAATCTTTTTCATGTGTAATTTCTATCTCCACATCATCACCCACAAGTGGTTTGATATTTTCTTTTCTAAAGATTCCTTTTGCCTTACATGCATAGATACCCTTATCAGGGACATGAACATAATAAAAACCCGCAATTCCCTTTATAATCTTCCCTTGCATACCCTTATATTACCCGCTTTATTTTTATTTCATTTTTCATCTATGTAAGCAACATTAACTATGTACTAATTCTTTGTAAACTGTACATTCTGTGTTTTCTGCGCTGCCTTTGGCACCACCTGCACTGTCTGATTCCCGTCTGCATCTATCACAGGTTCTTCTTCATTTCTCACATAGGTGACAATCACAATTCCATAAGCCGACGGGCTCGTAAAATTATTTAAATTAATAGACACAGGAAACGCGGTTACATTCTGCGCAGACCACAATTGCTGTGTCCCATCTGCCGTAGTAAGAAGTACCTCTGCAATGCCGCCTATATAGTCATCTGGTGCTTGTATAAGCAAACTGCAATTGTAAGTTGCCGTTTCCTTTCCAATACTAATCTTTAAATCGATAGCAGTTCCTGCAGTGACAGTCGTCCCTTCCTCATAGCTCTGATAGCAAATCTGTCCTTCTGGATACTCACTGTACGACTCCTCAACGCTGTTTACCACTAATCCCGCAGCCTCTAATGTATGCACTGCAGTCTCTCTTGCATTGCCAAGAACACCTGGCATTCGTACCTCTACCTGATCGCTACCGTTGCTTATGACAATCGTAATCTCAGATTCAAGTGGCGCTGTAGTATTTCCCTCTGGAAACTGTGCAATGATTGTCCCTTTTGAATATTCTGCTGAGGATTCCTGTGTCTTTACCACCTTAAATCCCTCTTTGGTCAATGTGGCAGTTCCTTCTGCCTCCGACAACCCTTGAACAGGGGGGACACTAATACCATTTGTGCCCGCACTTGCTGTAAGCACAATTGTTGTGTTCACTGGAATCCTATCATTTGCAAGCACAGTCTGGCCATCCTCCAGCGCAGCCGATATCACCTTATTTTTGGTGTATTGTGTGGACTCAATAAATGTGGTTTTATATCCCAATCCGGCGGAATTGAGCGCCTCTTTGACCTCCTCAACATCTCGGTCTGCAAACTCTGGCATCACCACATTTTCAATCTCACTTCCATTGACCTTATTATGAAGTGGGGTTCCTCCAATCTGCTCAAAAATTCCAGTTGCTTGTCCTACAAAATACAGCAAAATACAGCCGATAATCACCGCAGCGATTACTGTGAGAACTGTCGTAAATCCCTCTGCTTTTGGATTGTAATCATACTCATTTTTTCCATAATTTTTCGCAAAGTCCTCTTCATAATCATATGTACTCTCTCGAACATTTTGACGATTGACAGTCTCCTGCACATAATCTTCTTCGTAATAATCATATGTTTTGTTCGCCTTTGTGCTGGTTTTATTTTGCTTTGTCTTTGCAGTTGTATTTTGTTTGTTGTTACTTTTAGATTTATTTGCAGAATTCGTTCCAGTTTTTTTCTCAGATTTTTTCTGCGTTTTTTTCGCTGGTTTTTTGGTATTAGAAGGATTTGTTCCCTTCTGTGTTTTCTGTTTGGTATTTCTTACTGGCTTATCTTGTTTGACCTCTTCAACATCTTCATAATATTCTTCGTCAGTGTAATAAGACTCATTGTAAGTGTCCTCCTCATAACTGCTGTTTTTTCTCTTTGTATTTACAGGAGTTATCAATTCTGACATAGCCTCCAAATCCGCCTCGTCCGCATACGTTTCCCTTCGCGGTACTTTTTCCTCCCAGATGGTATTCAATACTGGCGGTACAGAAATAGATGCTGTTCGGTCACTGTTTGGCATAATCTTTGTCTTTCCGGTGTCATCTTCTTTGTCCACCTGTGCAATCACAGCATCTGGATTGATTAGAGAGCATTTTAAATCTGCTATCATCTCGCTCATACCCTGGTAACGCCTGTCTGGACTTTTCTGCGTACACTTCATTACAATGTTTTCTACGCTCTGTGGTACTTCCGGCACAAAATCCCGCAACAATGGCATAGGGTCCTGTATATGTTTAATGGCAATCGCCACCGTCGTATCCCCATTAAATGGGACGCGCCCTGTCAGCATCTCAAACATTGTGATTCCTAGAGAATAAATATCACTCTTCTCGTCCGAAAAACCTCCTCTCGCCTGCTCCGGCGACGTATAATGAACAGACCCCATTACATTAGAAGTGAGTGTATTGCTTGACGCTGCCTTTGCGATGCCAAAATCTGTTACCTTAACTTTCCCCTCCTTGGAGATCATGATATTTTGAGGCTTGATATCTCTGTGTATAATATGATTGTTATGGGCCGCCTCAATGCCCATTGCAACCTGTATCGCAATGCTGATAGCTTCCTTTGTGGTGAGTCTGACTTTTTTCTCAATATATTTTTTAAGTGTGATGCCCTCCACAAGTTCCATCACAATATAGTGAATCCCCTCTTCTTCTCCTACATCATAGACATTTACAATATTTGGGTGCATCAGTCCCGCCGCTGCCTGCGCTTCCACTCGGAATTTTGACACAAAATTCCGATTTTCAGAAAACTCCTGCTTTAGCACTTTGACCGCCACAAACCGGTTCAGCTTTTGATCTTTTGCTCTGTATACATCTGACATGCCGCCGGTGCCAATTTTTTCCAGCACCACATAGCGACCGCCAATCAGCATTCCCAACTTAATCATTCCGACCTCCAAACGGTTCCACAAGAACCACAGCTATATTATCTCGCCCGCCGTTTTGATTGGCAGCTTCGATCAGACGTCTTCCGGCTTCCTCCAAGCTGCTGCTCTCAACGATAATCCTGTGTATTTCGTCATCTTTTAGCATATTGGTAAGTCCGTCTGTACAGAGTAGCAATTTCTCTGCTGGTCCGATGTGCACATCAAAAAAATCCACAAGTACATACTCTTTTACGCCGACTGCCCTTGTGATAATATTTTTATCTGGATGGCTCCGCGCCGCTTCCCTGTCTATCCCTCCCATGTCAATCATTTCCTCAACAAGGGAGTGATCTTTGGTGATCTGTGTTATAAAATCATTGATAATATACATTCTGCTGTCTCCTACATTAGCAGCAGTCACATGATTTCCCTCAAATGTCACTGCGACAAACGTCGTTCCCATCCCTTTATATTTACTGTTCCGCCCTGCAATCTGATGAATATGTGTGTTGGCATCATCAATTGCCTTCTGTAGTATATTCTCTGCATCATACTCTTCCGTATACTGTTCAATCACTGATACCGCCTTTTCCACCGCATGTTTTGACGCGTAATCTCCAGCATTATGTCCGCCCATACCATCAGCCACAATAAAAAGGTTTGGAAGATTTCCCACCGGCTTATCCGAAGTATATAGATAGTCTTCGTTAATTTCCCTTCTCCTGCCAACATCCGTTATAGAAAATAACTCCACTTTTTCTCCTCCAATCAGTGAAAATGTTTTGTTGCTGTTCACACTTCTACTTATATTAGCACATGTGTAATCTTAATTCAAGTCTCCAAACCTTCTCCGTAACTGCCCGCAAGCTCCATCAATATCCCTGCCCATCTCTCTACGAACTGTGGCGTTAATATGCTTTTTTTCTAACCGATTCTGGAAATGAAGGACATCTTTGCGCTCAGATGCGGTAAAATCGCGCTCTTTGATGGGATTAACTGGTATGAGATTGACATGGCAGTTCAGCCCGCCTACAAGTCTGCACAAATTTTCTGCGTCCGCTTCTGTGTCATTGACTCCACTGACGAGACTGTACTCAAACGTAATGCGCCTGCCTGTCTGCGCAAAATAATAACGGCAGGCGTCCATCACCTCATCAATTGCATACCTTTTTGCAATTGGCATTAACTCCTGCCTTTTTTCTTGTGTGGAACCATGAAGCGACAATGCCAGTGTAAGCTGCATTTTTTCGTCCGCAAGCCTCCTCATATTTTCCACAATACCACAGGTCGAAACGGTAATATTTCTCTGGCTAATATGAAGCCCATTTTCATCAGAAATCATCTGCAAAAAACGAAGGAGATTGTCATAATTATCCAAGGGTTCCCCAGTTCCCATCACTACGATATTGGAAACCCGCTCCCCAGTGCTTCTAGCAATCGCATATATCTGGTCAAGCATCTCAGATGGCGTAAGATTTCTTTCCAGCCCGTCAAGCGTTGAGGCGCAGAACCGACAGCCCATACGACACCCAACCTGCGAGGAAATACACACAGAATTGCCATGATGGTACTGCATCCAGACACTCTCAACACAATTTCCATCCGCCAGTGCAAAAAGATATTTTTGGGTTCCGTCAAGCTTTGATTTCTGTACCATTACTTCTCTCAAGCAAGTATATGGATAGTGTTCCGTCAGTCGTTCCCGTAAGCCTTTGGGCAGATTTGTCATCTCGTCATAATTCCGTGCGAGTTTAACATGCATCCACTCGTACAATTGTTTGGCGCGAAATGGTTTTTCCCCCATCGCCGCAATCACTGTGTTTATTTCCTCCAAAGTCATTGATTTCAAATCAAATGATTCTTTTTTCATCTTTACTCCTCTGGTTTACAAAATACACTGATAAAAAATCCGTCCGCATCATGTACACCCGGCAATAACTGCAAATACCCATTCTTGGTGGTCTCTGTATGTAAACAGACTGGCAATGACTTATCAAGCGACATTGGCATCAATTTCAGCATATCGCGCAACCATGCAAAATGTTTCTCGTTCTCGTTTTGGTTGATGGTACAAGTGCTGAACAACAGCCGTCCGCCTGGCTTTAAATACCGCACTGCCACTGCAAGTATCTGCCTTTGCAGCGCGGTAATTTCCTCGATTGCATCCAGTGTAATTTTATATTTAATATCGCGTTTTTTCCCTATCACGCCAAGCCCTGAACAAGGAACATCCACAATCACAATATCCGCAGTCCCCACAAGCTGTTGATCTTCCTCTGTTGCATCTGTTGTCTCGATTATCATATGATTCAAACCACACCGCTCAAAGTTCTCTAACATTCTGCAAATTTTTTCCGAAGAAATATCTCTTGATAAAATGGCATAATTGACACCACATTGTTCTAAGAGATCTGCCGCAAGCATAGACTTCCCGCCAGGCGCTGCACACAAATCAAGCACACGCACCGCTTTTTTGCGGCCTTTTAGATTTCTCTGATTCACATATCCCTTTATATCAAGTGCCATCACTGCAAGTATCGAACTGATATCCTGCACCACAAAAGCGCCATCTTGATAGTAGGGCAGCTTTGTGAGATCATCCGTTCCAGACACTTTGTATGCACAGGGCAGATATTCGTGCTGTTTCATTATTCCGCCTTGTGCTGTGATCGCCTTTTGCACAGCATTTACAGCCATCTCTGTTTTGATTGCTGTATGGTTTGGCATCTCTCGAAAGCGAATTGTTACTTGATGTTCCTCCAAAAGTCCAGCAAGTACTGTCTCCGTTTTAGCAGCGCCAAGCTGTTCTGTCCACAGATTGACAATCCAATCTGGCATAGAATATTTCACGGACAGGCTATGATACGAAATATTCTCTTTATTGCGCACAATATTTCTAAGCACCCCATTCACAAACCCTTTCAATGAGGAAAAACCTTTTTTTTGCGCAAGTTTTACCGCCTCATTGCAGGCTGCTGCATCCGGCACCGCATCCATATACAAAATTTGATATGCACTCATGCGCATAATCGCACGGATAATCTTTTTCATCTTGTTTGTCTTCACTTTAGAATATTGGTCAAGCACATAATCCAACTCTATCTGACGCTCCAAAGTACCTTCATAAAGCCGTTTGATAAAAGATTTTTCCTGTTGCGGCATATAATTGTACTTATTTAGAACATCACGCACAGTCACGTGAGAATATACATTTTCCGTCAAAAGCATCTCCAGTACAATCATGCGTTGGTTTATGCTCTGTGTCTTACTTTGTCTCTGTGTCATTCTTAATCATCCCGTCTTCCAAACAACATTATAAGCCGTAACAACTGTAAAATTGACGCCGCTGCTGCCGCAACATAGGTGTATGCCGCCGCCTTCAATACTTTCGCGCTCTTTTTGCGCTCATCACTTGTAACAATCCCATATTGCTCTATGCAGACAAGCGCCCTCTTTGAAGCATCAAACTCCACAGGAAGCGTCACTATCTGAAAAAGAACGGCAAGTGAAAATACCCAGATGCCAATATTTACTAAAATCGGATTGCTTCCTAACAGCAATCCAACAAGGATAATAGGAATTCCAAGTTTCGACCCAATATTTGCCACCGGAACCAGCGCCGTTCTAAAATTAAGCGGCGCATATCCTTCATGGTGCTGCATAACATGCCCACACTCATGTGCCGCAACACCGATTGCCGCAACAGATGTCGAGCCATACACACTGTCCGAAAGTCGCACCACCTTTTTTGTCGGATCATAATGATCTGTCAAATTTCCTCTAATATGCTCCACCCGCACATCATGAATTCCCTTACTGCGTAAAATCGCCTCCGCAGTCTGTGCCCCTGTCATCCCAGACATACTTCGCACCCTTGCATACTTACTAAACGTCGAGTTAACCCGCGCAGAGGCGATAATGCTAAGCACTGCGCCAACAAGCACTAAAACATACGTCGGATCAAAATAATATCCAAATCCAAATGGCATAGTTTCTCCTTTCTATATCATTCCATGATAATTCAATAAAAACTTATATTGTGCCCAAAAGCATTCCTGCCTTCCACGGATTTCCCAGCAAAAAGCTTTTCGTATCCATGCGTTTTTTTCCTTCTAATTGCAATTCATAAATTCTCAAAATTCCTTCTCCACAAGCTACATCAAAGAAATCTTTTGAAATACGAATGATAGTTCCCGGTTGTTCTGTATCCTCCGCAGACATTTCCACTACATCACTGCGCCAAATTTTCATTGTCTTTCCCTGATAGAAAGTATACGCACTCGGCCAAGGATTTAATCCTCGGACAAGCCGTTCTATAGAGACTGCATCACAAGTCCAGTCTATTTTTCCCTTTGCTTTATCCATCATTTTGACATAACTTGCACAACTTTCCTGTTGTTTTGTCGGCGTAATCACACCCTGTTCAATTTTTGGTAAAGTCTCCACAACCAATGCTGCACCAGCCTGTGCAAGTTTATCAAAGAGAGTCTCCGCAGTCTCCTTATCCTCTAGGATAACCTTTTTCTGCGTAAGTATGTCCCCAGTGTCAATTCCGGAATCCATCTGCATAATTGTGACACCTGTCTCCTTCTCACCGTCTATAATACACTGGTTAATCGGCGCTGCACCTCTGTATTTTGGCAGCAAGGACGCATGGATATTAACACAGCCAAATCTTGGCATCTCCAAAATCTCTTTTGACAAAATCTGTCCAAAAGCCGCCACTACAAAAATATCAGCCGCATGCTTTCTCAGCTCTGCAATTGCCTCTGGCGTCTTGATTTTGATTGGCTGCAATACTCCAATCCCATAGCTTACAGCACACTCTTTCACTGGCGAACATTGCACCTGACCACTTCTTCCCTTTGGCCTGTCCGGCTGTGTCACAACGGCTGCCACCTCATGACCTGCCTTGATAAGCGCCTCTAATGCCCTCGCTGCATAATCAGGCGTTCCCATAAAAACAATTTTCATTTACTCCTCTTCCTCCGCAACTTCCACGTCCATCAAAGGACCTTCTACCTTCTCCACAAAAAGATGCCCGTCAAGATGCTCCATCTCGTGAACGAGTGCCCTTGCTAACAGCTCTTCTCCCTCAATCTCAAATTCATTTAACTCCTCATCCTGCGCAATTGCCTTGACATAATTTGGTCTTGTCACTGAGCCTGTCTTTCCTGGCACACTTAAACACGCCTCGTTCCCTGTCTGCTCTCCACTAACTTCCAAAATCCGAGGATTGATGAGCAGTATCGGATCGTCCCCTGTATCAATCACAACGATTCTTTTCAGGACTCCAACCTGTACTGCGGCAAGTCCGACCCCATTTGCCTCATACATTGTCTCAAACATATCGTCAATTAAATCTTGCACTCTTGGGGTAATCTCTTTCACTTCCTTTGAAACCTTATTTAATACAGGATCTCCTATCTCTCTAATTGTTCTAATTGCCATAATTTTTCTTCCCTCTCCTTTTAATTTAATAGTTGTTCATTGGGTCAAAATCAAACTGCACACTGTCCGCATTCCACTTCATTGCGTGGATTGTCTGTTCGAGTGCATCTTTGACTGCTGTCAATACCTGATATTCCCTGTGCTTAATGTAAAAAATATATCGATAGATATCATTAATCTTTCCAATACAAGCTTCTGTTGGCCCTATTAAAACCAATCTCTGATCGCCAAACTGCTGTTTTGCCTGTTCTGCAAGCATACGTGCCTGCTCTGCGCCTGCCTTTTCATTATCAGACAGCACCAACACCGCCATCATATGTGCTACAGGCGGATACATCATCAAGTCACGGTAAGCAATTTCATCTGCATAAAAATGCTCATAATCCTGATTGGCAGCGTGCACAACCGCATAGTGCTCTGGCTGATACGTCTGTATCACAACCTCCCCAGGAAGTGTGCTTCTGCCGGCTCTGCCTGCCGCCTGTGTGAGCAATTGAAAAGTGCGCTCGCCTGCCCTGTAATCCCCAGTGTGCAGAGACATATCGGCCGCCAGTATTCCCACCAATGTAACCTTCGCAAAATCATGTCCTTTCACAATCATCTGCGTTCCTACAAGAATATCTGCACCTTCATTGGCAAACTGGGACAAAATCCGTTCATAACTATTTTTGGTCCTCGTTGTATCCGCATCCATACGGAGCACGCGCGCCATCGGAAACTCTTTGTGCAAAAGCTCCTCAATCTGCTGTGTTCCTGCTCGGAAACCAAGAATGTACTTAGAACCACACTGCGGACAATTTGTGACTCCTGGCGTCATATAACCACAATAATGACAAACTAACTTGCTGTTCCGAAAGCGGTCCGTGTGCTCGGACAACGACACATCACAGTGCGGACACTTCATAACATGCCCACAAGCTCGACAAGACACAAATCCCGCATAGCCTCTGCGATTGAGAAACAAAATCGTCTGTTCCCCTTTTTGTAGCCGGTCCGCAATAAGACTGTAAAGCCGCCTGCTAAAAATCGAACGATTTCCACTTTTTAGCTCGTTGCGCAAATCCTCCACATACACTTTGGGCAACTGGCCACCCGCAAGTCGCTCCTTTAGCGTAAAAAGTGAAATTTCGCCCTTTTTTACCCTGTAATAAGACTCAATAGATGGTGTTGCGGAACCTAGAACCAAACTGGCATTCTTAATGCGGCACAGCTCGCCTGCCACCTCTCTTGCATGATACTTTGGCATACTCTCGCTCTTATAGCTGTTTTCATGCTCCTCGTCAATAATCACAAGTCCAAGCCGTTCAAATGGCGTGAATAGCGCAGACCGCGGGCCTATCATAATGTCAATATCTCCGCGTGCAGCGCGCTCATACTGGTCAGAACGCTCACCTGCTGAGAGTCGGGAGTTCATCACGGATACTTTTTCGCCAAAACGCCGATAAAAACGCACTAGAGTCTGATAAGTAAGTGCGATTTCTGGTATCAGCATAATTGCCTGCCTCCCCATACCTATCATCTGTTCAATTAATTCCATATAAACTTCTGTTTTACCGCTGCCAGTCACTCCATGAATCAAGTATGTGTTGCGAACACCCGCCCTGAAATCCTCGACAATACTATTTACAATCGCGCTCTGACTCTCAGAGAGCTGTTTTTTCTTCCATCCTTCCAACTCTGCCATCTTTTCCGGCAGCACATTCCGATAAGTACCCTCCGCCTGCACCTCGACCAGCCCAGCTTTCACCAAGGCTTGTATCGTCTGACTCGTGACATTTAGTTTTCCCGTAACCAGTGTGTACGGCAACGCTGGCTGCGTTGCCAACTCCTGCATCAAACGCGCTTTTGCATTTTGATGTTTTTTTTCAAACTCCTCCGCTTTTACCGTTGCTGTACACATGTCAACCTTGCAGACCACTGTCTTTTTAACCACTTGTTTTAGCTTCTTTTTGACCGGAAGCACTGTCTTTAATGCAGCAATCATAGTGGAACCATAATTTTCGCGAATCCACCATGCCAATCTAAGTGTATCTCCCCGCGCGCTAACACCATCTTTTACAATAGAATCCACATATTTTAATTTTTTTTCATCATACTCTACACGGTCTGTAATTTCCATTACATAACCTTTCATTCGCTTGTTTCCAAGGCCAAAGGGTATTATCACCGCCATTCCAACTGCCAACTTCCCCATCAGCGCTTCTGGTATGCGATACTGAAAGGGCCGATCAACCTTCTCATGGGATATATCCACGATAATATTCGCAAATCTACCTGTCATTGCTTCTTTATCTCCTGTCCAGAGCAAGTTCTTCCAAGATCTCCTGAATAATCACTCGCTCATCCATTGGGTATTTTTTACCCTTGATTTCCTGGTAATCCTCATGTCCTTTTCCAGCAAGCACGATGATATCCCCTTTTTCTCCATGCGTGATAGCGTATTTTATCGCCTCCCTACGGTCACAAATCTCAATATACTTTCCGTCTGTCTTTCCAATGCCCGTCTTGATATCCTCAATAATATCCTGCGGCTCTTCAAAACGCGGATTGTCAGACGTAATAATCGTAAAGTCCGCCAGTTTCCCACTCACTTCCCCCATCTCATAACGCCGAAGTTTAGAGCGGTTTCCACCACAGCCAAACAGACAAACTAGACGATGCGGCTGATATTCCCGCAGAGTGGTGAGCAGACTTTCCAGTGCCATAGCATTGTGTGCATAATCAATCATCAGCGTAAAATCATCAGACACCTTCACCATCTCAATTCTGCCCTTTACTTTTGCCCGCAGAAGCGCATTTTTGATATCCTGCTCTCCCACACCAAAATGTCGACAAATTGCAATTGCAGTCAGCGCATTATAAGCGCTAAATTTCCCTGGAATATCCGTCTCAATCTCAAGATTCATCAGCCCTGACACCTTAAAATCAATCCCCAGATACCCTACGCCTGTCACTAATTTTAGATCGCTTCCGCGCAGATCAGCACCCTCCACAAATCCATATGTTTCCAACAAGCAAGTGTGCCCTGCAGTAATCTGTTGCCAATGTTTATCATCACTGTTTATAATTCCGACCTTGCACTGGCGAAACAGCATTGCCTTGCACGACAGATACTCCGCAAAGTCTGCATGTTCCCCGGGCGCGATATGGTCTGGCTCAATGTTGGTAAATATGCCATAGTCAAAAATAAAACCTTGTGTGCGATGCATTTTAAATCCCTGCGAGGAGGCTTCCATCACAACCACCTGACAGCCCGCATCTTTCATTTCCTTAAAATACTGCTGCAAATCATAGGATTCTGGCGTTGTGTGCGACGAGGGAATCACTTTCTCTCCAATAATTGTCTCAATCGTCCCTATCAAACCGACCTTATAACCTGCTTTTTCCAGTATGTATTTCACAAAATACGCTGTTGTCGTCTTTCCCTTTGTGCCTGTCACACCAATAATCTTCATACTTTCCGCCGGATTGCCAAAATAATTTGCTGCAATAAATGCCATAGCAAACCGCGTATCTTCCACTTTGAGTACAGTAATCTCTGTCTCCTCGGGAAGTATTACGTCATGATTGACCACAAGCGCCGCTGCCCCCTTTTGAGCTGCCTCTGCTGCTGCTGTATGTCCGTCAAAATTGATTCCTTGTATGCAAATAAAAAGACAGCCCTTCACAATCTTTCTGGAATCGCTTACCACCGCGGATAGTTCTACATCCACATTTCCTTTGATACATTCATATGCAACCCCCTTAAGTAAATCTCTGCATCGATACATATCTTTCACCTATCCTTTGCCTGCCTTTCCTAGTTTATAGTAAACAGCAAATACTTTGTCATTTACTATAATATATTCAAAATTCATAAACCCTACCCTAAAGAATACCATATCCCTCTTTTTTTATCAAGAAAAGCGTCAAAAGAAACCAGATAATAATAATTTATAATGGATTAGGAAAAGTTACATAATTTCTTTCCATATTTGCGAGCATACACAATAAGGACCATGCACAGCATGGTCCTTATCGCATATTTTCTTATGAGGGGGGAGATAGTGAGTGTTTCAACTATCTGTATATTACTATATCCAATAAATGTGTCAAAAATGTGTTTATTTCATAAAAATAACATTATTTTTCTTAACAAAAGATAAATCTGCGTAATTTAGAATTATAGAAAGTTACTGATAGTATTTCATAACCATCTGCAATGTGACCATTCCACGGTATTCATTGATATTTGGATAATACACCACCGACAACACAACTGGTACAGGCTCAGCATACAAAATTCCGCGCTGATTTCGATACAGATAATCCAGTGCGCCGTCACCGCACTTTGCCTTCACATATGTATGAAACGCCTCAATATCGCCAAAATAAATAAGCTCATACCGCCTGCCCTCCTCGTCTGCAACGGTATATTTTCCGACATTCTGATTTGCTCCCAACAACTTTCCACTGATAAATTGCACATTTTTCTGTGCAAACTGCGGCTTAGGATTACCGTTTCCAAATGGCTCTAACCGTTCCAGCTCAGTGATAAAGTGAAAACTTGCATACGCCATTGGCATCGGCACATCAATCAGCACCTTTTCCTCGAAATCTTCCTCTGTAAGCTGGCAATTCTCATTGAGCTTCCGCCGAAATATCTCCACGTTCTCTTCTGGCAAGGATAAGCCCGCCGCAAGTTTGTGTCCTCCATATTTCGTGAACAGCTCCTTACATTTTGTCATCTCATCATACATATGAAATGCCTCAATAGAACGTCCAGAACCTTTTACCCCTTCCTCTGCTCTTGTAAGTACAAAGACTGGCTTATAGTACTTTTCGCGGATTCTACCTGCGATAATCCCCGCAAGACTCTCATGCACCTCAGGAAGATATACAACAAGCACCTTGTCCTTGTCCAATCCAGTGTTCTCTATCTGTTCTATAGCCTCCTCAACGCCTTTTGCAGTGAGATCTTTTCTGCTGTCGTTCATAGCCTTTAAATCCCCTGCCAGCGTCGCCGCTTTGTCCACATCTACTGTCTGAAAAAGCGCTAACGCATTGACCGCGGTATCCAGTCTTCCAGTCGCATTGAGACAAGGACCAAGAATAAAACCAATTGTGTAAGGTTTGATGTGTGCAGGGTCTGTTCCGGTTGCCTGCATCAGCGCCCGCAATCCTATATTTCTTGTATGTGTCATCAACTCCAAACCGCTTTTTACTAAAATGCGATTTTCATCGCGCAATTCCATCACATCCCCAATTGTCGCAAACGCTGCAAATTCCAAAAGTTCAAGTCCAATCTCTGATTCCATTACATCTTGCCACTTTTTTTGCATCTGCCTTGCAATTAACATCAAAATCAGCTTGTATGCAACAACCGCACCGCAGATTTCTGGAAAAGGATAGTGACAATCCTCCTGTTTTGGGTCAACAACCGCTTTCGCCGGCGGCACCTTATACTGCCGCTCTCCATTTACTTCATCATAAGGAACTTCATGGTGGTCTGTCACCACCACGCTCATGCCTAGTTCATTCGCAAACGCAATCTGGTCATAGGCAGCAATCCCATTGTCACATGTAATGATTGTATCCGTCCCCGCATCATACGCCTCCTGTATCAAATGATCATTCAGTCCATACCCGTCGCGTATTCTGTGCGGAATCGCTGTATCTACCTGCGCGCCGCACTCCGTAAGCCCTCTATACAAAATATAGGTAGAACAGATTCCATCAATATCATAATCCCCAATAATTCGTATCTGTTTTCCTCGCGCTATTTTTTCCAGAAGAATCTCAACTGCTTTCTCCATATCCTTCAAAAGTTCTGGCGCATACAAATCTTTCCTTGTACCATTTAAAAACTTATCAATATCCTTGTCGCCGGTCACATCTCTGTTTCTAATTATCCGCGCAAGTACAGGACTAATCTGATATTTCTTTGCAATCGCATCAAAATCAGCCCTTTTTGCAGTCACCATCCATCTGCTCATCTCTCTATCTCCTACCTTTCCGATAGTGTAAATTCAACCACCGCATAGATATCTCCCGCCGGATTCTGCAAAACCACCTGATATTTATCCTCTGCCTTGCAGACCGCAGCCACCACTTCCTCCCCCAAAAGTGCAGGCTTTTTGTAATCAACTCTCAACTCTCTGATATCGATATATTCTGGCAATACTTCCATTGCAAGTTTGACGTACACCACATTATTCATATGCTGGTTGGAATCTATCTGAAATTTTCTGACTTTAAATTGCTCCTTTATCTGCGCTTCTCCCAACAGTGCTATCTTTCTTGGTGCGCAGTCCATAACAGGTTTTTCTCCCATCTCATATCCTGCCTGTAACTCTTGTGTCAGCCGCGAGGGACATTGTTTTTTTGTATCCATCAAAGTCCAGATGGACGCTGCCCTGACAAAAACTGTGCTGTCCTCACCTGTCATGGTAAAACTGCGATACCCCAAAAAACCTTTAAAATCATAGGGCGCCGTCGCTATTTTAACCTTTTCATTTAATTTTGGTCGCCTGTCAATTATAATTTGCCAAGAACTTAAAAGCCATGCAAGTTGTTTGCTGTAAAGATACGCAACCGTAATTTTTCCACTCTCTGCCTCAAAAATTGCCGCATCCTGAAAGCAATCCAATATCGCAGGAATTTTCATATGCAAAGAAGTATCCATTGCACTGTACCCTGCATAAATTTCATAAGTATACATTCCAATCACTCCTTTTCTAATGCCAATAGAATCTTATCAGACCAAAAATAAGTAAATGTATCGGATAAATCGCATAAAAAAGATACTTCATCTGCCTGCCGCGCTCTCCATTGTAAAAATGAATTGGCAAAAACGCGAGTGGCGCTGTGCCCTCATATGCAAATGCACAGATTCCAACAAGATTGCGAATCCACTCCTGCATATTTCTCACATAATAAAACATTATGATAAATAAAACACCTTTCCAGTGATAGTCCACATCCAAAATCTGCCCCACACTTGCTGCCAGTGTTATAATAAGTACCCGCAACAGTACATACTGCGGTGCCCTCCCCCTTAGCTTGTCTAGTATCATTAGAGTGGCTAATCCAATACAAAGTGTAAAATATACATTCTGCCCTCTCGAATAAAATACTTGCCCAAAAATTGCCATATCAAACGGAATCTCTGACAATATAGCAAACAAAAAACAATTTTGGAGATATTTCTTCACATTTTTAGTATGAAAAAAACCTTCCACAAGCAAAAAACAGTAGATTGGAAACGCAAGTCTGCCTATTTTCCGCATAATATAATAAACATTGTACTCATAACCCGCAAACTGTGGATAAACAGCTACTGCAAAATGATCGATTATCATTGTCACAACTGCAATCCATTTTAGTACAGCCGCCGAAATCCCAATTTTTTTTGATACCGCCTCCATTCGATGTTCCTCCTCAAAATCAGAAAATAGCTTCTTGGAATCTCCCTTGCACCTACTTTTACGGTAAATTTGCTGACATATTTCCTTTGGATGCCCGTGTGGACTGAAAAAGCCGCGGCATCAGAAGCCGCAGCCCAAATAAAATGTTATGCCTTCTTTATCTTTGTCCTAAGCACATACCAAAGTGCACCTGTTATGCACACAGAAGAATACGTACCACATACAATACCTACCATTAGAGGCAATGCAAACTCTTTGATGGAAGTTACACCAAGAACATACAGCGCCGCAACCATAACAAAAGTGGTCAAGGACGTAAAGATACTTCTTGAGAGTGTCTGGCTGATACTTCTGTTAACCAACTCTTCTAGTGTATCCTTCTTTAACATACTGCCAAGGTTTTCCCTAATACGGTCAAAAATAACAATCGTCGCGTTGATTGAATAACCTACAATTGTAAGCATACATGCAATAAAAGTACTGCCCACAGAAACTTTTGCAACTGCATAAAAAGCAAGTACCACCAGCACATCATGTACCAGCGCGGCAACAGAACTCGCTGCAAACCGAATATCCTTGAAGCGGAACCATATATAGATCAGCATACAAATTGTAGCAATGATAACTGCAACGACAGCATCACTCTTCATTTCTGAACTAATTGTTGAACTGATTGTCTCTGCTGTTATTAGCTCTTTATTAACTCCAAATTTTTCAACCAGCGCCTCCTCTAATGTCTGGCGCTCTTCCACATTTAATTCTCTAGTCTTGAAAATCACCTCGTTAGATCCAGCCACTTTCTGTACCTGTATCGCACCATCTCCTGTCACATCACTAAACACAGGAACCACATTTGCATCAATTGTAGAGAGATCCATATCCTCGTTAAAAGTAACATTTGTTGAAGTGCCACCTACGAAGTCAAGACTGTAATTGAGCACCTTTCCAGTGGAAGCGCCATTGATACCCATAAATACAAAGCCAAGAACAATCACTGCGATAGAAGCCGCAAAAAATATATTTTTCTTTCCAAGGAAATTGACGGTTCCCCGCTCCTTGTTCGTACCAAAGAATTTCACCTCCTTAAAACCGACTGCAAAAAACGCCCGAAGAACCAGTCTTGTAACAACAAGCGCCGTAAACATAGAAAGAATAATACCTAGAGCGAGCGTATAAGCAAATCCTTTGACAGTACCTGAACCTTTGATTCCCAACACAAAAGCAGCAATCAAAGTAGTTACATTGCCGTCCACAATCGCAGAGAGCGCTTTCTGAAAACCAGTCTCGATTGCACTCCGAACCGTCTTTCCTGTTGTGATTTCCTCCCTAATACGCGCAAAAATAATAACATTTGCATCGACCGCCATACCTATCGAAAGAATAATACCAGCAATTCCTGGAAGCGTCAGCGTAATCTCAAATATATTTAACGAAATCACAATCAGACAAGTATAGATAATCAGCGCAAGCACGGAGGATAAACCTGGCAAACGATACACTACTATCATAAAGATTGCAATAATAATCAAGCCAAACATTGCTGCCTGTAAGCTTGTCTTCACCGCTTCCTCACCAAGCTGTGCTCCTACAACATTTGAGCGCAACTCCTCCAACTCTAATCTCAATCCACCGATTCTGATCTGACTTGCAATCTTTTCTGCCTCCTCAAAGCTGCCCATACCAGTAATCTGTGCTTTGCCGTCTGTAAGTGCTGCCTGCACGGTCGGCACACTGATAAAATCACCGTCATAGTAAATACCGATTGTCTCTCCCTTTGCAAATGCCTTTGTTGTCGCATCAGCAAATTTTGTCGTTCCTTCTCCAGTAAATGTCAGATCCACAACAAACTGGCTATTTCCAAGACTATCGCTTCCCGAACCCCCCTGCGCTGTGCCGACATCTGTTCCTTCCAGCACAATGCTGCCTGCTGCTTGCAGTTCTTCAATCGTCTTGTTCAGAGAATACCCTGTTGCTCCTGTACCAGTGTAGGAATAGTTCTGATTGCCATCTGCGTCTGTCTGCGCAATAAAATACAGTGCACCTGGTCTGCCTAGATCCTCAAGAATCGAATTGGCATCTGACACACCTGGAATCTCAATATTGATACGGTCAGTGCCTTCCTGATAAACTTGCGCCTCTGTACTGTACGTTTCCACTCTCTTTTGTAGTTTATAGATTGTATCTCCCATATCCTCTGCAGAAGGATTTTCATCGCCTACAACCTGGTAGGTGATACTCACACCGCCTGCAAGGTCAAGTCCCTGCCGAATCCCTGATGCAGAACCGGCTTTTTCTGTGCCAATTCCCCATATTGCCACAAATCCCAACGCTGCAATAATCAGCACTGTCAGGACCAAAGTAGTCATGCCTTTACTTTTTTTCATTGCCCGTATACTCCTTTACTTTTTGCAGCCTATGTCTCCTCCTCGGCGAGCGCTGCTTTTATCATGATTGCACATTCAACACGTTTCCTTTGAAGCTCACACCCCAAGTCGTAAGCATCATTGATGTTTCCATGAAAATTATAGGAATTTGCCGCACATCCTCCACTGCAGTAAAATTTTGCAAAGCAATTCCTACACTTCTCCTTTGAATATACATTACATGCTTTGAATTGTTCCCGAATATCTACGTTAACTATTCCATCATCCACATTTCCCATCAGAAATGCTTCCTGTCCAACAAACTGATGACATGGATAGAAATCTCCCCACGGCGTCACCGCCAAGTATTCCGTACCTGATCCGCAGCCAGACAAACGCTTGTAGACACAAGGACCACCTTTTAAATCTATCATAAAATGGAAAAATTGAAAAGCATTTCCTTCTCTATGACGTTTAATTATCTCCCTTGCAAGTTTGTCATACTCTGAAAGAATCTCTGGAATATCAGATGCGACAAGTGCATAATTCGCGCTTTCTGGTGCTACCACTGGCTCAACAGAAATCTGTTGAAATCCCAGATCTGCCAGATGACAGACATCCGCTGCAAAATCTTTGTTCCAGTGGGTAAATGTGCCACGCACATAATAATTTGTCTGATTTCTACTCTCCGCAACTTTCTTGAACTTTGGAATAATCAAATCATAGCTACCTTGTCCACCGGCAAGCGGACGCATCCTATCATTAACTTCCTTTCGCCCGTCCACGCTCAGCACAACATTTGCCATCTCTTGATTGATAAAATCAATGATTTCATCATTGAGCAGAATTCCATTTGTCGTGAGCGTAAAGCGAAATTTCTTGTGATATGGCTCCTCAAGGCTTCTGCCATAAACGACTAACTCCTTCACAACCTGCCAGTTCATCAGCGGTTCTCCGCCAAAAAAATCCACCTCCAGATTTACACGACTGCCGGAATTTGCCACCAGAAAATCTAGTGCTTTCTTTCCCACTTCAAAGCTCATCAGCGCCCGTCTGCCATGATATTCACCCTCCTCCGCAAAACAATATTTGCATTTGAGGTTACAGTCATGGGCAATATGTAAACAGAGCGCTTTCACCACCGTCTCACGATTTTGAAAGGCATCAATGCTTTTCTCATAAATATCTTCTGTAAAAAGCATCCCATCCTCTCTCAACGTATATATCTCATCGACAAGTTCAGATAACGCATCTGTCCTGTCTGCAAATTTCTTGTCCAGCGTCTCAAATGCCACCACTTTGTCCACATGTTCCAGTCCATTTTCTACCATGTAGCTAATCACATCATAGACGATATCATCGACAATATGTACCGAACCACTATTGACATCCAAGACGACATTATATCCATTGTTTTTATACTGATGTATCAATTTCTTTTCCTTCCTCACATAATTGCAAACAATTCCAAATCCCAAATACACCCAATCGAGTAGGGAAGTTTATCTTCCCTACTCGCGCACTGGGCGCCCATCAGCTTTGCTGACATTTTTCCTTTGGGTGCCCATGCGCATAATAAGCAGCGATTTTTAACGTGAACCGCTGCTTATTTCCAATTCTTTTATTGTGAAATCTTTCTGCATTCTATCTCTGACAGAATACCGCTGCAAAATTACTTGTCTGTAGTATTCTCACAGCTCTGATTTCCAACTGTGCAGGATGTCTTGCAAGCTGACTGACAAGATGTCTGACACTCACCACATCCACCCTTCTTTACAGACTCTTTATAGTCTCTGGTCGTCAATGTCTTAATATGTTTCATATGATTGCCTCCTTCAAGTTATTTTAACCTAAAGTAGTATATCACATATTTTCTCATTTTACAACACCTTTTGCAGATACGCTGTATAAGCATACAGCACTTGATTATTTAAAAGTACACGTGACCAGCCATTATTTCCAATTCCTGTGCGGAAAATCATATCTCCTGGATTGATAGGCACCACAACCGTATCTAAGCTATCTGTACTTGGCACTGTCCGCAAATTTACTGTTGTTGTAGGTGTCACAACTTCATTTACATCTTGAAACTGCACGACTGCCGCACTTACTGGAGGTGCACCGCTTGGGTCCTTTGGCTCTGCAATCCCATCATAATCAAAATAGGAAACATTCATATCTACATTTCCGGCAATCCCTGGAATCGCTGCTTTACAAGTATACTGCCACATTGCCTGCGCGCCTGCATAGCTGCTGGCCGGTGTGATTGGAAATGGCTGCGCTGGATATTGTGAAACCCACACTTTATATTTATTGAGAATGTCCATATTCCATTCCTTATTGTCTGTCATCTCATTTCTGGATGAATAGAACATTGGCGTATAACCTCTCGCAGCAATTGTATCCAAAAATCTGACAGCTAATGCAGTTCTGATATCTCTTCCAAGAGCGTACTGTCTGTGCGTTGCATTTCGATAACCTTCACTGTCATAAGCTACAGGAAATGTAATGCGATATTTATCAAGAATGTTTGCTGTAAACAATGCTTCCTCAACTGCCTCCGCCTCATTTACTGCTGAAGAAAAGAAATATGCTCCCACCTTCAATCCAACGCGCTGCGCCTCCTGAAGATTATACCGCGCGAAAGGGTCCTCGTTCAAAATGCCAGTGGCTTGTGTGCGATATCCAACCCGAATCATTGCAAACTGCACCCCAGATGCTGCTACCTGATTCCAATCAATCACACCCTGATAGCGGGATACATCAATTCCCAGCGCTGCCTGCACAACCTCGTTTGGCGCCGCCTGCACATTCATCTGTGGAATCACCACTGACACAGCGATTATCACTGCCATCAAAAGTGCCTTAAATCCTTTTGTTTTCTTATGTAACTTGTACTTCATAATCACTCTCCTTGTCCTTCTATTGTTACCCAAAGTTTCTATAAGCGTTACAGACATAAATCCATACGCTTTAGCCAGTATAACATATTGTGACAAAAAAGAAATGATTTTTACAAAATATTTATGATTCTAAACACAGCAATATCTGGCAAAATTCATTGTACTATTATCCCAACATACCTCCCAGCATCCCACTGCCAAGACAGATAAAAAGCGTTGTGATACAGGCATTGCTCAATGGCATAAAATCAGGTTCTGCCACTATGGATACTGCACAGATAATCAGAAAGTATGCCGCCCCCGCCAGCATCCCCCAGATAAATCTGTGACTTGACGCCCCTTTGGAGAAAAAAAGTCCTGCCAGCAGCGAGGAAACACAATAAATCACAATAATGCTAATATCCACAATATTCTCACCAATAGAAAACTTGTACAGCACTCCTGCCACTGCCAACAGAAGAATCCCAGTTATCAGATAAGCTGCTATAAGACACTTTAAAAGTGCCACTAAGCGCTCTGTTCCAAATACATTTTTCACAATGCACTACCTCCTATTTTTTCACATATAATCTTGTATTATTTCCTTAACACTGTTATAATCTATGCTGATACGTTTTAAAATATGTTTTTATTAAAGGAGTGATTTTGTTTTGGATACCCCCGGTGTCATACAACTTGTAATTCTTGTCGTACTTTTGGTTTTGTCTGCATTTTTTTCTTCTGCGGAAACTGCACTCACCACCTTAAGCAATGTTAAGGTGCGTGCTATGGTGGATGAAACCCCCTCCAAAAGAGTTCTCAAACTACAAAAAATTCTTGACAGCAGAAGCAAACTTATCAGTGCGATTCTGATTGGAAACAATGTCGTCAACATCAGTGCTTCCTCTCTGATGACTTCCCTCGTCATCCGTCTTTGGGGAAATGCTGCTATTGGAATCGGTACTGGTGTTCTCACACTGCTAGTGCTGATTTTGGGTGAGATTGTCCCCAAGACATGGGCAATGTGTAACAATGAAAAGTTGTCGCTCGCATACGCTGGTGTAATCTATCTCTTAATGCAGATATTAACCCCCATCATTTTTATCATCGATAAAATTTCAGGCCTATTTCTCAATTTCTTGCATATTGATTCCTCATCCCGCGTAATGATGACTGAGACCGAGCTAAAAACCTATGTGGATGTAAGCCATGAAGATGGTGTTATTGAGCAGGAGGAAAAGAAACTCATTTATAATGTTTTTGAATTTGGCGATTCTGTGGCAAAAGACATTATGATCCCCCGCATTGATATGACCACAATCGATGTTAACGCCTCCTACGAAGAATTACTAAGTCTGTTCCGAGAGTCCATGTACTCGCGTATTCCCGTCTATGAAAATGAGATTGACAACATTATTGGAATTGTGATTGTAAAAGATTTTCTGCTGGTTGAGAACAAAGAACACTTTAAAATCCGAGATATTTTGCGCGAGGGATACTATACCTATGAATATAAAAAAACTGCTGATCTGCTATTGGAAATGCGTCTGCTCACAACCAATGTTGCGCTTGTATTAAACGAGTACGGCGCTACTGTTGGCATGATTACTGTGGAAGATCTTCTCGAAGAGATTGTAGGCGAAATTCGAGATGAATATGATGCTGACGAGGCAGAGCTTTTGAAAAAAATTGCAGAGAACACCTATGAAGTGGGCGGAAGCCTAAAACTAGATGATATCAATGATGTTCTCGAAACTAAATTTGACTCTGAGGATTATGATTCTATTGGCGGAATTATGATTGAGTTGCTAGATCGCTTCCCAACAGAAGGCGAATCGGTAGTCACTGCCGATGGCATTACACTCACTGCCAAAAAAGTTGACAACAACCGCATTGAGACAGTCGTGATTCTTCTTCCGGAATCTGACAATACCACAGAGGAAGAATCCTATCGATCCGAATCCAATGAAGCAGAAGTACAGACCATATAAATCGAGTAAGGAAGCTTTATCTTCCCTACTCGCCGCGCGGCCCGTGCGTTGAGCGGCTTATTTCCTCTCCACGGGTTTGTACATAAAAAGATGAGTGCCTACGCACTCATCTTTTTACATATTTGCATAAAACTTGTAGGTATCCATCATCTCAACCGGAACTTTCTGCGTCACTTTCTGCAATGCCTTGAGTTTAAGTTCAAATTCTTGTTTCTTTTTCTGTGAATTTCGGAAACTTCGTGCCTGAGCCACCTCATATGGTCTCTGAGTATTTAGTTTCATCCTAAGCGTTTTCTCGAATGGACAATATGTTGCAAGAATCTCTCGCGCCACTTTGTTCATTTTCATAGAACCGTTTGCCTCATTTTTAATCCATGATTCATAATCAATCAAAAACGTCTCTCTGGAATTATTTCTTGCTTTTTGAATCTGCAATTTCACCTTATCTCGCGCTTCTTCTGACAAATCCCGGTTCTTACGATAAAACTGGATATAGTCCATATATTCTGAAGTGAGGGATTTGATCTTGACATCGTTCCATGCCATACCCTGGATACAACGACACAATTCCCAGCGGAAACGCCCAAACAGTTTCACCATCAAATCATCAATATTAGAACTTGTCATAATTGGAAAACAGAATCGACCTGGTGTTCCTTTATTTTTTCCTCCAACCTCCTGCCACATAGATGCGTTTGTCCCAAACAGGGGAAACAGTATCACGTCTGGATACACATTTTTCATCACTGTTTCATTGAAAATTTTAAACTCCGTATTGGAGTATAGAACTTCTCTGTAAAACACAGAGTAATCTAATTTTGAAAAATGCAGCACGCTCTCATTAATCTTCTTTTTGGTTACAAGAATTTTATCAAGATATCCAAAAATTGCCTCCTTGTAGAGAATTGGCATATAGGAAGACGGCTGTCCATACAGAGTACGAGAATTGCTCATCTGCATATTCATTATCTCATATTCGACACGACAATCCATATTTTTGAGCAGCTCGTTTTGCTCCTTCTCTGTAATCTCACCCTGCTTTTTGCGCGTGCGCAGATTTTCCACATAGTCCTCATCAAACTCACTTTTAGATGGTTCTCGTTTTCCTTCATATATCAAGTCAAGCCACTCCATCATTGTGACAACCTGACATGGACCTTCATTCTCTTCTGGCTCAATCCCACACAAAAATTGTAAATGCTCCTCATCCAGCAAGCGCTCATCCAACATGCCATAATTCATAAACAATTCCACTGCTTTTGGCGGATCGAGCAATCTTTCTTTAATTTTACGGTAGCAACATAAATACAGCTTAAATACCAGTGATGTAATCGTCTTCTTTGCCTTCTTGACATCATCCTCCACAGAAATTCTATCTGGCACATTGACCAGATAATCTACATTCTTTTTGAGCGTCTCACCCTCTGTCTCATCAAATCCTGCAAACTTAAGAATCTGTTCCATGGAGCCCTTCAGTGATGCCACATCTCTTTGGATTTCCTCCTCCCGTTCTTCCTGCGATTTTATTTCTATGACAGGCACTTCTCCTGATACCAAATTATTTGCCTTCTCCTGGAACAATTCCTGATGAAATTCCGGCACATCCTGTGACTGAAGCTTTAACTCTTTGTGTTGAAAACCAATTTCATCTATAATGCCATTCAGTAGCGTATATACTTCACCTGGAATATCCGCCTTTTCCTTTATCTCATATGCTTTTTCATAAATGTAATCAAACAGATTATTTTTGGAACGCAAACACAAAATATCCATCAAATTCTTAATATACTCTACCGCCTCGGAACATTCTTCCAGAAATACTGTCACAAGTTGCATAATCTCGTCAACCTGAAAACGTGCCATTGTCTCACTATAAGAAAAGTACATTTTCGTCGCGTTCAATGGAATTTTAGCGCCCTCTTCGTAATATGTAATTTTGTGTTCATTGTCCTGCTGTGTCTCCTCATATAGTTGCAAGTCTTCAAGCTCATCCATGCCTGCTGCTGGAACCCCTGCCGCCGCACAGATTTCCTTGTAATCCTCATAACTTCTCTGTGCAAAGGAACACAATCTTGCTGCGCGCTCATTAAAGCTGGACTTAATTCGATAAAGTTCCACTGCTATCCGAAACTGGGAAGAAACCATAATTGCACGATAGTCCGCATTCCTGGCAATAATGTTCTGTATCGTCAGCTCTCCTTCCACAGGGAGTGCATAAATCACAGAATCTTCCAGTGCAGTATAAGTCGCACTATAAACTGGATTGTCCAGTAGATTTAATGCCAGATAGCTTCCATGCGGGCGAATCATTTTTACATTTTTTCTCTGCATGAGTACTTTCCCAGAGAGAACAATCCCAATCTGCTTCAGCTCATCGCCTTCCTGAAAAATTACCTCACCTTTTTTCACTGCATTTTTTCCATTTATTTTTAGCATTTGTTTCCCTCCATTTACTTTATTCCAAATCTACCTGTTGCGGTAAATCAGGGAAATTGTCATTCTCGCTGCATACACAGACAATATAGTTTTCTGACACGCGGTATTGTCTTATCTTGGCTCTTTGTTTTTGGTCAACATCACAGATAGATTTGTAGTCTGCGTCTGTCAAAAGCTGCCGGATACCACCGCCAATTCCCCTCCCACTCCACTTTACTGCACTCTCCTTCGCAGTCCACATGCTGTAAAACTCCTTTGTCTGTCTATCCATATCAGACTCCTGCAGCGCAAGAAGCCTATTGTACTCTTCCTCATAATAAAATCTCTTTGCCAAAGTCATTTTCCATGACTTCATCTCTTGAATATCTATCCCCACAGGCACTGTGTCCACTGCACACGCCACCCATTCTCCAGAGTGAGACAGATTGTAATGAAACGCAGGATACCCTTTTAAATATGGTTTTCCATAATCCCCCTCTACTACCTCTATCTGCTGCCATGCATTAGGTCCATAGCCCTCCTGCAAAAATGCATAGCGAAGCAAAAGTCCTGCAAAAATACAGCGCATTCGTTCTTTTCTATTCCGAAATCCTGAGACTTTCCGTGCCCTGTTGCTGTCAAGCATGGAGCACAACCGCATCTCTTTTGCTTCTTGTACCTCATACATGTGTGCTATGTATATCTTCAAAATTTGTTTCCCGCTTTCCTATTATGAAACACTACCCCGGCACTTTGCTGCCGGGGTAGGAAACAACAACATTATTTTGTATTTAATATTTGCCAAAATCAGAATCCAGCGAAATAATGCTTTCATTGTCAATATAATCACTGTCATCAGACGACACCGAACCAAAATCCGACTTTCTGCCTTTTCCTGCAAGAAGTTTATACTTGCCAACTGCATTCTGAAGCTGTCCTGCAAGACTCGAAAGCTCTGCACTTGCAGCCGCACACTGTTCTGATGTCGCTGAATTTGTCTGCACTACATCCGCAATTTGTGTAATACCAGCATTTACTTGTCCCACGGAACTTGCTTGATTTACAGAAGCCTCTGCAATGTTGCTGACAATCGTAGCAATATTTTCAACAGATAACAGAATTTCCTCGAGTGCCGTTGCTGTCTCTACTGCAAGTTTGGACCCAACCTCAACCTTCTTGATAGAATCTTCAATCATCACTGCCGAATCCTTCGCTGCTTCTGCAGACTTATTTGCTAAACTTCTAACTTCATCTGCAACAACTGCAAACCCCTTTCCATGAATTCCTGCTCTTGCAGCCTCCACAGAAGCATTCAGCGCAAGAATATTCGTCTGGAACGAGATATCATCAATTACCTTCATAATCTTAGAAATGTTTTCTGAAGATTCATTGATATCTTGCATCGCCGCAATCATCTGCTTCATTTGCTCGTTACCACGAATCGCACCGTCCTTTGTATTCTGCACAAGTTCATTTGCTCTGTTTGCATCGTCTGCATTTACTTTTGCACCATTTGCAATCTCCTCGATTGAAACTGTAATTTCTTCAATCGCACTCGCCTGTTGTGTTGTCCCCTGTGCCAAAGAGTTACTTGCACTAGCAACTTCATTTGCACCCGATGTCATTCTGGCAGCAGCATCTCGGATTGTCGATAAATTTCTATTATTGTCATGCAACATCTTGACAATCGCTGAACCAAGTGCGTCATCTTCGCTTGCTTTCTTGTAAGTTGCTGTCAAATCACCCTCAGCAACCTGCTCCGTAATATGCACTTGTTCTCCAATGGTCTTTATCATCTGCGTAAAATCTTCGGCCAAATCACCAAGCTCATCATTCGTTGTTGACTCAATATGGACATTGATATCACCTCTTGCCATCTTTCTTGCTACATTTGAAAGTGTATTCAATGGATACTGAATCCTTCTCTTCGTAACAATTGTTGCAAAGAAGATGCAGACAACATAGATTACAATTGCCATACCTACAATAAAACTTTGCCTAATAGAAATATAACTATTGATCGTTTCTCTTTCCTTTGACGCGCAGATCATTCCGACAATCTGATTGGTACTATCTGTTACAGGAACATAAAATCCATAATAAAGAGCTCCATTAATTTCAAAATCATTTCTGGAATATTCTTTTCCGGCATTAAGAACCTCTGAAACCACCTTTGGATCAGCTTTGGTCCCCACAATTGGATTGCCCTGTGTATCTTTGATCGTTGTAGCTCGTCTTGTGTCTCCAAAAAACAAGGTAATCTGACCATTATTTTGGCTTGCATAATTGTCAACGAGTTCTCCCATTTCCTGAGAAAGATTTACATCACCTTTGTATAAATCATCTCCCTGCATGGAATATTCACCTGAAGATACTCCATCAAGAGCAAGCATCGTACCTCTAGCCAAAGCTTCCAATGTCTTAAATGTCTCTGACTCCATTCCCTGTCTGAGTGTCACTGTAGAGACAGTTACAATTACAATGCATGCCATCATCATTGGTAGTGAAACCAACGCAATCACCAGCCACTTAATACTAAACCTGCGACCTGATTTGTTTTGTTCATTCATAAGTAACATCCTTTCACACAATATGCTATTGTTATTTTGTAAGGGCAATGATTCAGAATAATTCTGATACTCCTTACCCACTTAACCTCTATTTTAAATTGTTTCTACGATTAAGTCAATAGTATATATTGTCTGTCAGTTAATTTTTTTTGAATATCCATAATTTATCAGAATGCTAAATATTTTTTCATGGTGCGCAAGGCATTTTTTTCCAACCGTGATACTTGTGCCTGAGAGATTCCAATATATTCAGCAACCTCCATCTGTGTCTTTCCCTCAAAAAACCGCAGGTTAATAATTTCATTCTCCCGCTCGTCAAGCCGCTTCATCGCTTCACTTAGAGAAATATTCTCAACCCAATTTTCCTCCTTACATTTTTTGTCACTGATTTGGTCCATCACGTAGAGTGTATCTCCACCTTCTGTGTACACTGGTTCATACAAACTCATTGGATTTTGTATTGCGTCAAGAGCATACACAATATCCTCTTTTGGTATCCCAATTTCCTCAGAAATTTCCATAATTGTCGGCTCGCGCAAATTTTTTCTTGTCAAATTTTCTTTTGCATAGATTGCCTTATAAGCTGTATCCTTCAAAGAACGGCTCACGCGAATTGGATTGCTAGAATCTCGCAGAAAACGCCGTATTTCACCGATAATCATAGGAACTGCATAGGTTGAAAACTTTACATCAAGGCTGGAATCAAAATTGTCGATTGCCTTAATCAATCCAATACAGCCTATTTGAAATAGGTCATCCACATTTTCATTTGATTGGGAAAACCGTTTAATCACACTCAAAACCAATCTTAAGTTCCCACGAATATACTCCTCTCTTGCCTCCTTGTCCCCTTGTTCTATCTTTGCAAAAAGCGCCTGTTTTTCCTCGTTTTTTAGTACAGGAAGCTTTGCTGTATTTACACCACATATCTCAACTTTTCCAAGTGCCATATTTATACTCCTCCTTGTTTTTCGTATGCCAGCACTGCCTATTTGGGCTTCTGCCAACATATGTACAAGGGTGTAAATACATTTATTCTCAATTCCTTAGCTTGCCATCTCTTTTTTTAACCGCTTCATAATCTTTTTCTCAAGCCGTGAGATATACGATTGAGATATTCCAAGATAATCCGCCACTTCCTTCTGTGTCATCTCCATGTCATCTGGATTGTTCAGGCCAAATCTCAACATAATAATAGTTCTCTCCCGCTCACCCAGTTTGGAAATTGCCCGTTTCAACTGACTTCTCTCCACCTCACTCTCCAAATCTTTGTAGATGACATCTTCGTCTGTTCCAAGAATATCGGAAAGCAAAAGCTCATTACCATCCCAATCGACATTCAAAGGTTCATCTATTGAAACCTCCAACTTTGTCTTACTATTCCTTCTCAAGTACATCAGAATCTCATTCTCAATGCATCGCGATGCATAAGTTGCAAGCTTAATATTCTTGCTCCGGTTAAACGTATTAATTGCCTTGATTAATCCAATGGTTCCAATAGAGATCAAATCCTCAACGCCAACGCCAGTATTGTCAAACTTCTTTGCAATATATACGACAAGCCTCAAATTATGTTCTATTAAAAGTGCCCTTGCCTCGTTTGCATGTTCTGTCTCAAGCCCGTTGATTGCTCTGTTTTCATCCTCGCTCTCAAGTGGCGGTGGCAACACCTCAGACCCACCAATATAATGAATCTCATTTCCCACTGCGTTTTTTATGTTTTTTTTCCACAGTGTCAACCGCATTTTTCCCGGTAAATATAGCTTTATGATCATTCTGAAACTTCCTCCATCTTCTATTTTCTATCCATTTAGGCTGCGGTTTAATATCATCTGAAACGCTCCGTCTCCTGACAATTTCCCTTTATAAAGGGCTATCACCGCTCCCTTTTTCACCACCTGTTCCCTTTCCTTTTGAATCATCAGTTCATCAACTACAATCCCTTCCAGAATTCCATGCGCTCTCCCAACACTCTGGTAAGGAATAACCTTGTATTTCTGTGGGTACATTTCCAGCCATCTTCTTGTTATATCTGTCTCTTCCACAACAGATACCGGTTTCCCGGATATGGGGTCTGTCAGGAAATTTCCTGTATCAAACAATGCCTTATATACAACATTCTCCCCCTCCTCTGTCAATGTCACCTCATATATGTGCCTTGATTCCACAATTCTGCGATAGGCAAGGATAAATAGCACAATGCCTGCAATCGCTGCCGACACTAAAATTTGCGCATATTCTTCGCCCACAAGCCTCCCTATGCACTCCATAAGCTTTCCATAAGCAAAGACCATACCATGCAGATAAATAATTCCCATAACGAGCTTTCGGACCGCTAACCCACACTTGATAGATTGACCAATGCAGATAAAAAGCATTGCTGCATCCAATGCAAGCACCAACAAAATATAGGCAATCTGGAATCCAATCCCAGATATTAGAATTATCACTGCGCCTGCCCCTCCTATTAAGGAGGCTGCAAACACTCTGCGGAATATAATTTTCTCCTTTAAGAGCAGCAGCGTCAAAATCAGCAACTGCATATCCATCAGAACATTCTGTACCAGAAAAATGTCAATATATACCTCATAAATTCGTATCACCTCCGTCCGTCTAAATGGATTATACAAAAAAATCCCATGCTTTTTTGTCAAAGCATGGGACAAAACAATGTTTATTTTTCGACTTTTTATGATTCCTATGTTTCTATCGTTTGGACAAAAAGCTTGGTATGTTCAAGGTTTGCTCTTTCACATTGCTTCTCAAATCTGGCTGGGGTTTAATACCATTGAGCGGCTTCGGCTGGACACCTGGCTGTGGTGCCTGTCCAATATTAGGTTGTATTGGCGTAATTCCTGATGGCGCCTGTGGTCTTGGTCTTGTCTGCGTGTTAGGCACATTGTTTGGCCGTACTGAGAAATTACTGTTAATTCTTCCCATATTATTAACTGGTATATTGGGCGGTGTCTCAACAATTCCTGTCGCAATCACAGTAACGGTACAAGAGTCAGACATATCCTCATTGTACATCGCACCAAAGATAACATTGATATCTTCCCCTGCGATCTCCTGCACATAACTTGCAGCGTCATTCGCATCAAAAATAGAGATATCACCAGAAATATTAAGAATGACATCTGTCGCTCCGCTCAGGGTTGTCTCCAAAAGTGGAGACTCAACAGCCATCTTAATCGCATCTGCTGCCTTGTCCTCCCCTTTGCCATACCCAATACCAATATGTGCAATTCCTTTTTCCTTCATAACAGTTTGTACATCCGCAAAATCAAGGTTGATAACGGAAGGCACATTAATGAGATCGGTGATACCCTGCACAGACTGTTGAAGCACTTCATCTGCCTTCTTCAACGCATCTGGCATGGTTGTCCGCCTGTCAACAATCTCAAGCAACTTATCATTTGGAATGACAATCAGTGTATCTACATGTTCCTTCAATTTTTCGATTCCGGCCAGTGCGTTGGTCATTCGCGTGCGCGCCTCAAATTTAAAGGGTTTGGTGACAACGCCAACCGTTAAGATTCCCATCTCCTTCGTGATCGCCGCCACAATCGGCGCTGCACCAGTACCAGTTCCGCCACCCATACCACAAGTGACAAATACCATATCGGCACCCTTCAACGCCTCTTTGATATCCTCTGAACTCTCCTCCGCTGCCTTCTCTCCAACCTCAGGCTTTGCGCCAGCGCCAAGCCCTTTCGTCAGCTTTTCGCCAATCTGTAGAAGCTTTGGTGCCCTGCATAGCTGTAAAGCCTGCTTATCTGTATTTACACCTATAAATTCAACACCAGTTATTTTCTCATCTATCATTCGATTTACGGCATTGTTTCCTGCACCGCCTACACCTACTACTATTATCCTTGCCGCCGCATCTGCTTCGTTTGATCTAATTTCGAGCAAGTTTCCTTCCTCCTTCATAATTCCTATTAAATTCCATCTAACTTATCATATAATTTTTTTAGCAATTAATCAACCTATTTTTTTACTTTTCTTTTCTCAATTCAGCACAAACCTTTATTTCCCTCGCTCAAAAGTAATACTTTTTCGGTCCGCCGTATAGCTTCGCAGGTCGAGAGTTCCCCGTTCTCCCACCAGCGATGGTAAAATCTGCGGAAGCTGCATCAGTTTCTCATCCAGATTTTCCAGAGCGCCAATATCGACCATCACCTCATCATATCCAAGCATAACATTATAATTTCTATCAAACTGTATTCTGTCACACAGAACATCATATTTATTGAGCAATTTTGTGATGGTCAGTATATTTTGAAAAATCTGACTGTTCTCCACTGGAAGTTTCTCATGAAGCACCACATAATCAAAGTCAAGCCCTGTCACCTGTGGTATTCCCTTAGTTGTAACTTTAGATGCCTCAACCACAACACCCGCATTGTCAAAATACATATATCTCCCTAGATACTGCACATATCCTGCAAGTGCTTTCTCATACACATTGATTCGTATTGTGTCATTTGACTGAACCACAACATCCATCGTCTCCACAAAGGGAACCCCCTCTATCCCTTTATTTTTATATTTGAGAGACAGATAGAGGGAATTGTCTCCGAGATAGCCTGTCATAACCATCGCCTTAATTTCCTCCGCAGAATAGTGTTTGTTGCCATCTACCTGAACCGTTTTGACCGCATAGTGTGTCAAAACAAAATAAGATGCCGCAAGCAGTATATTGAGAATCCCCAACACGATAATAACACATGTTTTTATTCTTATATCTGGCATTTTTGCAATCGCACTGTTTTTTTTCTCAACTGTTTTTTTCTCAGTCCGTTTCCTCATCATGCCCTTTCCCCATATCAATCACTATATCTGATACGCGCTCCAAGCCTTGTAAGGTCTCCCACAATATCCTGATACCCTCTTTCAATATACCCTGCATCAGCAACTGTTGTGATACCAGACGCACACAGACCCGCTATGACAAGCGCTGCACCGCCTCTTAGCTCTCGCGCTATGACAGTGCGCCCCTCCAGTTCTCTGCCGCCTGTGACCACCGCCAAATCTTCATCCACAGTCACATCTGCGCCCATCCGCTGCAATTCCTCCACAATGCGAAATCTGCTAGAGAAAATCTTTTCCCGCACTTTTAACTGTCCCTTTGCTATGCACGCTGCCGTGAGCAGCGGTGATTGAAGGTCTGTTGGAAATGCCGGATATACCTGCGTTTCTATGTATGGAATGTTGATAATTTTACTCCTGTCATCTGCATAGATTGTCACCTCATTCCTGTCCTCATCTAAGGCGATAGTCGCCCCCATCCTTGTTATAATATCACAAATACTATCCAGTTGTCCGATGGGAGTATTTTCCAGTGTCACCTCTCCGCCCACTGCCAACGCAGCAAATAAGTAAGTTCCTGCAACAATTCGGTCTGTGATAATCTCATACGAAACTTCATGAAGCCTAGATAATTCTACCCCATGAATGATAATCCTTCCCTCTGGCAAAAACGCACCTGCATAATCAATCTTGGCTCCCGCCCGATTCAAAAATTTACACAACTCTGTAACTTCTGGCTCCCGCGCCGCATTTTTAATCACGGTCGTCCCCTGCGCTGTCACCGCCGCCATAATAATATTTTGGGTTGCTCCCACACTTGGAAACGGCAGTTCAATCACCGCTCCTTTCAATTCATCAACATAAGCATGAATATGATTCCCCTCTATCCATATCTGTGCGCCAAGCTTTTCCAATCCATACAAGTGCAGATCAATTGGTCTCTCGCCAATCACACAGCCGCCGGGATAATTGACGCAGACTTCACCGAGCCGTCCAAGCATCGCTCCCATCAGCACCACAGAAGAACGCATGGCGGAAACATACTTTTCAGGAAGTCGATGTTTCCTCACATTTCGCGTATCGACAGTAATCTGGTTTCCTGTCTGCACACCACATAGTTCGACTTCTGCACCAGTACTTTGCAAAAGACTACACATACACTTGATATCTGTGATATCCGGGCAGCCTCTTAGCACACACTTCCCGGGTATTAGCATACATGCCGCCAGTATCGGAAGCGCTGCGTTTTTCGACCCCTGTATCTGTACTCTGCCGCTAAGCGGTCTTTTTCCCTCTATCCATATCGACTTACTCCCCCTGTCAAAATGGGTCATAGGCTTCACCACATCATTATATCAATCATAATATTATATGCAGGAAACCATTAAAAATGTCAACAAATCACAAAAAGTCTATTTCTATGGAGTGAACAGTAACAGTTACCGACAACTTTTGCTCACATTTAGCACAATACCAATCTCTGTCAATAAAAACAATGTTGAAGTCCCTCCGTAACTTATAAACGGTAATGTAATACCCGTATTGGGTATTGTATTGGTCACCACCGCAATATTCAATATTACCTGTATTGCATAGTGTGCCATTACCCCAACCACCAAAAGTGCGCCAAACCGATCTACTGTTTTGTTGGCAATCACCATACAGCTCCAGATAAGCACCACAAACAACAAAATAATTGCCAGTGCTCCAAACAATCCCAATTCCTCACAAATAATCGAGAAAATCATATCGTTTTGCGCTTCGGGCAAGAAACCTCTTTTCTGCATACTCTGTCCTAACCCTTTTCCCCAGATACCGCCAGAACCAATTGCATACAGTGCCTGTAATGTCTGAAACGCCTTATCTGTGCTGAAAGCCTCCGGTTCAAGCCATGCTTTGACACGCGCCAGACGGAAGTTAGAATCCGATGCATCTGCACCAGATACGTACATGACAAGTGCTGTCACCATCGCAATACCAGTTACGCCAATTGCGACAAACCATTTGTAATCTGGCACCGCCACAAAAAGCATAGCAACTGCAATTCCCATAATAATAATCGCCGAACTTAAATTGTTGGTCAATGCGTAGACAAGACCTGCTATCACCGTGGGCGGCACCAGGATAACCGCAAGCCCCTTCGGTGTTCTAATCACATTTTTTCCAAGACTTTCCAATCGCTGGATAATGCTTGCAAGATAGATAATAACACCAATCTTTGCAACCTCCGCAGGCTGAAAAGTAGTGATTCCCACGTTGATCCATCGACTTGCACCGTTTCTGCTGATACCGATTGGCGATTTCACCAATATAATCAATATCGCAGAGACAACGATTGCCATAACATCCATTTTCTGAAGTGCCTTGTAGGGAAACTTAATCATAATAAACAGAGCGATAAATCCAACAACTGTATTCTGTGCCTGATTTTGTAGAAAAAAAGCTGAATTTCCACGTTCTACTCCCGCCTCATAAGAACTGACAGAATAAATCATCAGTAGACCAAAGCCAACCAAAAATAATACCACTGTCAGCAGTACATAATCCATATTGTGTTTACTGCTGCGGAATTTAATTGTTTGTCTTGCCACATTATCACTCCTCCAGACGATTTACATACTCCTTGAATTGTTTGCCGCGCACTTCATAATTTGGAAACATTCCCCAACTTGCACAGGCAGGCGACAAAAGTACTGCATCTCCAACTGCAGCCTCCCGCACACAAATATCCAACGCCTCCACCAAAGTATCTGCAAAGAGAAGATTCTCCTTCAAAAATCCACATTTTATTGCACAGTCTGCTATTTTTTCCCGCGTCTGTCCAATCAAAACCAGCTTCTTCACTTTTCCATCAAAACAATGTATCCAGTTATCATAGGTACTGCCCTTGTCATATCCTCCTCCAATTAGGATTGTTGGCCTATCCATTGCCTTGATTCCCTGAATCGCCGCGTCTGTATTGGTCGCCTTAGAATCATTGTAATATTTAACCCCTCTTTTAGTCGCAACATATTCGATTCGATGCTCCACTGCAACAAACCGACGAATGGTATCCAAAATATTTTTCATTGGAACACCTGCACACATACTAATTCCAATTGCTGCCATTACATTTTCAATATTGCAAATTCCTACCAGATTCATATCTGTCTTTACATTTAAAAGATACTTTGCTGTACCATTCGTAGCTAAATAAATTTCCTCTCCTTGATAATAAAGACCATTTTCCAACTTTTGTGCGGATGAGAAATAGATTACTTTTGCCGGACATCTATCTCCAAATTTTCTGGTATATTCATTCTCATAATTTAGAATACAAAAATCCGTTTTTGTCTGATTTCTTGTCACTGCTTCCTTTGCCAACACATAATTTTCCATTGTATGATGACGGTTTAAATGATCTGGAGTAATATTTAAAATTGCCGATACTTGTGGGTGGAAGTTTTCAATGGTCTCAAGCTGAAAACTCGATATTTCTGCAACTGATATCGTGTCCGCACTCATAAGCGGCGCCGCTTCTGTATATGGGTTGCCAATATTGCCTACAATATAAGCATCATTATAGTACTCTTGCATAATCCGTCCTACCAGTGATGTTGTTGTCGTCTTTCCGTTTGTTCCTGTGATTGCAAGCACTCTGCCCTTTGCATAGTGATAGCCAAGTTCAATCTCTCCCCAGATATGGATTCCCTGTGTCTTCATATAGACCACAAAGTCCGCATCAACAGGCACCCCTGGACTGAGCACCGCCAGTTCCACACCCTCTGTAATCTCGTCTTGAAACGCTCCAATATGAAATTCTGCCTTGGTATCATGCCCAAGACGTTCTCGCATCAAAGTCTTCACTGCGTCGATATCTGCCTTTTCATTCCCATCATACAGAATCGGCAACGCGCCGTTTTTCTCAAGTAGCACAGCAGAACCAATGCCACTCTTTCCCGTTCCGACAACTATCACGCGTCTATCTCTGACCTCAATCATACTTTCTTCTTCAACCCTTCCCTTACAAAATCAAATGTACGTTCTATTAATAACCAATCTCATCAAGATATGGAAGAATATTCTCAAACAACTGGCGCACAACTGGCGCTGCTATCTGTCCTCCATAATAAGTTCCTTGTGGTGTGTCAATAATGGCAAGTGCCATCACTTTTGGATTATCCGCCGGTGCAAATCCCAAAAAAGAAGCAATATATCTTCCACTTCCCCGCGGAAGTGTCTGGCTTGTAGCTGTTTTGCCGCCTATCCGAAATCCCTCCACATAGCCATTCCTACCACCGCCATTCTCCACAACCTGCTCCAAAACATATTTTACTTTTTCAGTCGTATCTGCCGATACAATTCCTTCTGATATTGGATATGCAAACTCATCAACGGACGTGCCGTCCGCATTTACTGCCTTGACTCCAAAATGAGGCGTCACTAGATTTCCACCATTAATCAATCCTGCTACCGTCGTCATCAACCGCACCGGTGTGATCTGAAAAGACTGGCCGAATGAAATCGTTGCAAGCTCCACATTACCAATCTTATCCAATTGATGCATGATTGTTCCTGCCTCCCCTGGCAGGTCAATCCCTGTCTTTTGTTTCAAGCCAAACTTTGTAAAATACTCATAGTAACGCTCCACGCCAATTCTTAATCCTACCGCAATAAATACCGGATTACAGGAGTTCATAACCGCATGGGTAAAGTCTTCCGCGCCATGTCCAGCAACCTTGTGGCAGCGAATCTTTCGATCATCCACAACAATAAACCCTGGACAGGAGAAATTATCTTCCAGACGGACTGCACCACTCTCTAGTCCCGCTGCCGCCGTGATAATTTTAAATGTAGACCCCGGTTCATAAGTGTCATTAATGCAGCCATTTCTCCACATTTTATTTAACAAATCCTGCGTGCTCTCCTCGGTAGTCTCCTGCTGTACCTGAAACTCCTCTATCAATGTATATGGTTCATTTAAGTGAAACTCTGGCACATCCACCATCGCAAGAATCTCACCATTGTTGACATTCATCACAATAATAGATACTCCGGCGGCCTGTTTTGTCTCATACGCCTGCTTTGCAAGCTGTGTTGCATACTTCTGAATGTTCACATCAAGACTAATATAGAGATCCTTACCTGCCACAGGTTCCTTTCTTCGCTCTCCCATGCCGTCAAGCTCAATACCTCTCGCATCTGTCAGTGTGAGAATCTGTCCTTTTTTGCCTGTCAAATACTTTTCGTAGACTACTTCCAAACCAATAATCCCCTGATTGTCTCCGCCCGTAAATCCTAACACCTTCGATGCCAAATCATCATATGGATAGTACCGCTTGTAGTCCTCATCCACCTTCACTCCCGCCATATCATAATTTCGTATTCTGTCCCCTATTTCCTTCTCCACATTACTTTTTATGCGCTCTCTGGCACTGTATTTTTCCACACGTTTGCGCACATACTCCTCAGAAAGCCCTAACTCGCGGCACAACATATCAATTACCTGCTCTGGCTCTTGAATTTGACTATGAATAACGGATATCGTACAGACAGTCTTGTTGTCTGCTAGGACAGTTCCTGTCGCATCAATAATTCTTCCCCTTGCAGCCTTGATATCGCGCTCTCGCTCATGCAGGTCAGTGGCACGTGCTATGTAGTAATCCGAACGCATCAACATCAGATAACCTACACGCACACCGAGCAGCAAAAGCACCACTACAGACACAACACACAGTACAAAGGTCTTTTTTTTCTGTACAGTCATATTTCGTCTTCCTGCACTGTTCTGGTTCGCCATCCTTACCTCTATATCATAAAATTTTTATATTACTATTATTTTATGAATACAGGTTTCTATATATGTTAAAACAAGTCTGCTCAATTCTGCGGAGGGCTGGTCCCTCCACCACCTGAATTGTTATTACTGTCCTCTGTACTATAATCCATCTGGGCTTTCTCCCCCGTATCTGGATTCACCAACTCTCCTGTGTCTGGATCGACCACATAGGTAGGCACACCGCCGCCTTCCTCTGCTGTCGGATTATTATTATCACCATTCGGCGCCTGTTGCCCTTCCGCAGAGTCTCCCTCGGGAGTATTTCCATCTTCATCTTCCGGCGTCTCTCCTTGCACAACACTTCCTAGAAGCCTGTCAATCTCCTCCTGCTCTGCGATGGTCATCTCCTCCGTCTTAGCAATATGAAGGTAAGGAAGCACCTCTGTCAAAATATTTCTAACAATTCCTGTCGCGTATGTCGCATGGGGTTGGTCTGTCACATTCGGTCGGTCTACCACACAGTAAATTGCAATCTGAGGATCATCTGCCGGTGCAAATCCAATAAAAGATACAACATAGTTCGTATGGTCACGTGGAACCATCTCCGCAGTCCCTGTCTTGCCACCAATTGCATATCCTGCTGGACGCGCAGACCGTCCTGTCCCTTGCGCAACCGCTGCGTACAGGTATTGACGCATCTGTTCGGAAGTCGTCGCAGATATTGTCTGTTTCAACACTCTTGGCTCAATATTTTTGATTGTATCACCATTGGAATTTGTAATCTTACTGACTACATGCGGCTCATAGTAATATCCTCCATTGACAATAGAAGAAAACGCTGTAATCATCTCGATCATTGTGACATTGAACCCTTGTCCAAAAGAAGCCGTCGCAAGTTCTGAAGCATTCATAGAACTCTCGTTAAACACAAGTGATGCCGTTATAGGTTCTCCAGCGAGATCAATATTTGTCTTTAAACCAATATTAAAAATCTGTTCAAACTGCAGCAGAAGTTTTGCGCCGATTGCCTCGCCCATTTTCATAAATGCCACATTGCAGGATTGTTCCAAAGCACCGCTAACCCCAACAGTTCCATGACCGGAACGAACATTACAACGAATATTATGATCTGCCACATTCAATGAACCGCCACATGAATATGATTCATTTCCAAGAATTCTCCCTGTCTCAATTCCCGTAGCCAGCGTAATTGCCTTCGCCGTAGATCCCGGTTCATAAGTATCGGATATGCAAAAATTACGCCATAATTCATTTAGTACTTTATAATATGCTTTCTCGTCGGATTGCAATTCCGCAATCTCTTCTTCCGAATAATAAGCAGATATGTCTCTTGGATTATTGAGATCAAAATCTGGATAGCTCGCCATTGCCTTAACATCGCCGTTTGTGCAATCCTGAATAATCACGCCGATATTGTATGCGCCAAGCCCCTCCCTTGCTTCATTTAAATGCTCGTCGTTAAACTGTCTGATATATTTTTCACAGATTGCCTGAATATTAGCGTCAATTGTGGTTACAAGTGTACTTCCGTCCACTGCAGGCACTGTGGTGCGCTCTAATGTTGCATCGTCATTGAGGTATCCATACTCCCTTCCATTCGTGCCGTTGAGTGTATCATTGTAGTACTCTTCTAAGCCAAATGTACCATTGTTATCTGTACCTGTAAAACCAATTACATCACAGGCAAGCGTTTTATTAGGATAGCGTCTAATATATTCTTCCTCAAACCACACGCCGTCAATTATGCCAATCTTCTCGTCTCCCTTTTTTTTAGCTGCTTCCTCATTGTGCGTATTTTTCCGCTCCAAGAAAGGACTCATTTCATCATAGGTAATCCTTTTCTTAAGCACACGATACTGTGAGTTGGGGTTTTCCTTTACAAATTTTCGTAACTCCGACAAATCCAACCCAAAACACTCAGAAAGCGCATTTAATGTAGGCTCCTCATTCAACTCATCATCAAGCATAACCTTACAGTCAAGAATTACATTATACACCTTCTCACTCGCTGCAAGAATTGTACCATTCACATCAAGGATACTTCCCCGTTTAAAGGGCAGTGTCTTGGAATCATAGCGCTGTTGTGAGAGTATTTTTTTCTGATAAGTATTCTGGTTATCTCGGGCAAGCACATACAAACGCCCCCCCAATCCTGCAAAAGCCAGCAGTATGATCAGCATCATCACTGCCAGCTTCATTGATTTCACTTTGTTTAAACTTGCCCTGCGCCTGCGCCTCTTTTTTCTGTCGGCTCTTGTGCTGACTCTTTGATTTCTACGTCTCTCTGCCATCAAATTCACCTGCACCTATTATTTTACTCAGGTAATGCCCCATACTGACGCACATAATCATTGCCCTCGCCAGTGTACTCGACAACCTGTCCCTCTTTTGCATATTTCATTCCAAGCTCATTGACTGCAATACGTTTGATTTCCTCGAGATCAATACTACTCATAATTTTTGTGTAAGTCTCATCATTCGCAAGACGCATTTCGTTTAGCTGACTCTCAAGTTTAGAAATACTCATAATATGATTCGTTATATCCGATTGCAGTTTTACATAGCCTATAAGTACCACACAGACTATCACAAACGCTACTGCCGCCACCGCAATATAGCCTTTGTTCATGGGAACAGCTTTTATTTTTGTTCGACGCACAGACTGTGTGCGGGAAACTGGTCTTTTCTTTTCCCGTCTAGCAGGAGCAGTTTGCAGTTTTCTAACCGCACTTCCTTCTACATAATTATAATTCTGATTGGAATTTCGTATTCTGCCCTGACTGCCTGTGCTTTGTCTTGTCCTTGTAGTTGAATTGGCATGTCTCATTCTAAACATATCCTTTCCTTATTAAGATGATAAGCAAACGGATTGTATGTCTTATATTCGCTCAAAAACTCTGAGCTTTGCACTTTTTGAGCGCGAATTAATTTCTACTTCTTCCGGCGAAGGCAGAATTGGCTTGCGCGATATCACCTTCCCATAAGGAATTTTCCCACAGACACACACTGGAAATTCTGGCGGACAAGTACACGGATTTTCCATCTCTCTAAAAAAACTTTTTACAATCCGATCCTCCAGCGAATGAAATGTGATAATGCACAGTCTCCCTTGTGAATTTAACAGATGAATCATGCCGTTCAGAGATTCCTTGAGCACCTCCAACTCACGGTTGCACTCTATGCGAAGCGCCTGAAAAGTTCTTTTGGAAGGATGTCCTCCCGAGGTGCGCATCTTTGCGGGAATTGCCGCCTTAATAATTTCATTTAGCTCAAAGGTTGTCTCTATCGGCTTTTGTTCCCTTGCCTGAACAATATGTTTTGCAATATTTTTTGCAAACTGATCTTCTCCGTAATTTTTAATAACCTGATACAGCTCCTGCTCCTCATAGTCATTGACAATCTCTCTCGCTGTCAATTTCTGCCGCTGATCCATGCGCATATCTAGAAGGGTATCTTGCTTGTAGGTAAATCCACGCTCCACCGTGTCAAGCTGATAAGATGACACACCCAAATCAAGGATTATGCCATCGACATACTTAACTCCATTTTCCCTGAGCAACTCTTCTGCATTACAGTAATTTTCTCTAAAAATAGTAACTTTTTCCCCAAATTCTTCCAGTCGTTTGCTGGCTGCTTCTATGGCAGCCTCATCCTGGTCTATTCCATAAAAATGCCCTTTTTCTCCTAATCTTTTACACACCTCAAAGGCATGTCCTCCGCCCCCGAGCGTACCGTCCAGATAAACGCCGTCGGGTTTGATATCCAATGCTTTGATCGTCTCTTCAAGCAATACCGATGTGTGTTTAAATTCCATCTCCATACTACGGTTCCTTTCTGCGGATACATGCTAAAACATTTGTCCAAATTCATACATGTGTTCTGCAATCTCCTCCATATCGTCGTACTTTAAAGTTTCCTCCCACCGGTCTTTACTCCAGATCTCAATTCGTCTGCCGACTCCTGCGAGAACAACTTCCTTATCCAGTGCTGCAAACTCCCTCAATACAGACGGTATCAATATCCTACCCTGTTTGTCCACCTCCACGCTGGCTGCACCTGCAAGAAAAAAACGAACAAATTTGCGGGCTTCTTTGTTTGTAAGCGGCAAGGTTTTCAATTTGTCTTCAAAAGCGGACCACTCCGTGTTGTCATACACAAACAGGCAGCCATCAAGCCCCTTCGTCACCACAAAGCTGTCTCCTAAAACTTCGCGGAATTTTGCGGGAATGATAAGCCTGCCCTTGGTATCAATCGTATGATTGTATTCCCCCATGAACATCCAATCACCACCACTTCGCGCCACTTTATTCCACTTTGCGCCACTTTCACTTTCATTTTACATGAAAAGAAATGAAATAACAAGAGTTTATTTCATCTTGCAAAAAAATTTATAATATTTATTCTTACTTTTTTTACAAAAAATTGTATAGAATGATTAAAATAATCACCAATTTTTGTAAAACGACATAAAAATAGGAGACTATTCTTGTTAAAGTACAACAATAACAATCTCCATTTTTATAAAATTTTCTTTGTCTATCCGACCAGATCAAACAGACTTATCTGATTTGACTCTGGAATATCCCCCAACAATCCTAAATCTGCCATTAAATCTACCACCGTCTTAGACACTTTCGTCCGACTCCGAAAATCATCTTTTGACAAAAATGGTCCGTCCTTTGCCGCCTCCATAATCGCATCTGCCGCCTTCTCGCCAAGCCCCTCAATACTGCTTAACGATGGCATCACCTTGTTATTGACAATCTGAAAATTCCGTGAGTGTGCCTTGAAAATATCAAGTGGCTCAAACTTAAAGCCCCTTGCATACATCTCCTGCACAATACGCATATCTTTTAGCGCATCCTGCTCCTTATTGGAAAGACTGTCGCTGCGCTTTCTGTACTCTGACATGACACGCTCTAGGTGCTCACGCCCCAAACACATTGTCTCGTAGGAGAACGCCGAAGCACGGATACTGAAAAAAGCACAATAGTACGCCAGCGGGTAATTAATTTTGCAATACGCAATACGCCAGCCCATCATGACATACGCCGCCGCATGTGCCTTTGGAAACATATACTGAATCTTCTCACACGACCACACATACCAGTCTGGCACATTATGATCCAGCATATCTTGCTTCCACTCAGCCCAATTACCACACTTGCCTTTTGCAACGGTTCCTTTTCTCACTGCCTCCATAATCTTAAAGGATTCCTCGGAATCCAGCCCCATACCAATCAGATATGTCATAATATCATCGCGCGTACAAATTGCTGTGGAAATTGTTGCTTTTCCTTCCTGAATCAATGTCTGTGCATTGCCAAGCCAAACATCTGTTCCGTGTGACAGCCCTGATATCCTTACAAGATCCGAAAAATATTTTGGTTGTGCATCAATAACCATCTGCATTGCAAAATCTGTACCAAACTCAGGAATGCCAAGACACCCTAGCTTGCATCCGCCAATATCTTCCGGTGTGATGCCAAGTGCTGACGTATTTTGAAAAAGAGACATAACTTCTTTATCGTCAAGTGGTATTGTTGTCGGATCAATGCCCGTTAAATCCTGTAACATACGAATCATGGTCGGATCGTCGTGCCCGAGAATATCAAGCTTTAACAGATTATGGTCTATCGAATGGTAGTCAAAATGCGTCGTGATGGTATCTGTTGTCATATCATTCGCAGGGTGCTGAACCGGGGTAAAAGAATTAATCTCCTCTCCTACTGGCAGCACTACAATGCCGCCTGGATGCTGCCCTGTGGTGCGCCGCACGCCCACACACCCCTCCACAATACGGTTGATCTCGCTGGTTCTCTTATGCTTCCCGCGCTCCTCATAATAATTTTTCACATATCCAAAAGCTGTCTTGTCCGCTAATGTACCAATTGTCCCCGCACGGAAAGTCTGACCATACCCAAAGATAACCTCCGTGTATTTGTGTGCTTTACTCTGATATTCTCCAGAGAAATTTAAGTCAATATCTGGTTCTTTGTTTCCTTTAAAACCAAGAAACGTCTCGAATGGAATATCAAAACCGTCCTTGATCAGTTTTTCTCCACAGACTGGACAGAGCTTGTCAGGCATATCACAGCCTGCCATTCCAGCAAATTTTTTGACCTCATCTGAATAAAAATCACTGTAGTGGCGATTCTTACAATAATAGTGTGGACTGAGCGGGTTCACTTCCGTAATCCCCGCCATAGTCGCCACAAAGGAAGAACCGACAGACCCTCGCGACCCCACTAGATAACCATCCTCCACAGACTTCCAAACAAGCTTCTGCGCAATAATATACATCACGGCAAAGCCGTTGCTAATAATTGAGTTTAACTCCCGTTTCAGCCTCGCCTCCACAATGTCAGGAAGCTCGTCACCGTACATCTCATGTGCTTTCCTGTAGCAAATATCTGTAAGCTGTTGGTCGCTATTCTCAATGACTGGCGGACACTTATCTGGACGTACTGGCGCGATTCTGTCACACATATCCGCAATCATATTTGTGTTTGTAATTACTATCTCCTCCGCCTTCTCACTGCCCAGATAATAAGAAAATTCATCTAGCATCTCCTCCGTCGTGCGCAGATATAACGGCGCCTGATCATCTGCATCCTTAAATCCTTTTCCTGTCATTATAATGCGCCTGTACACCTCATCTTCTGGGTCCAAGAAATGCACATCACAGGTGGCAACCACCGGTTTCTGAAATTGCTCTCCAAGTTTGACAACACGCTTATTTAATGCGATTAAATCCTCTTCTGAGTTGATATTCCTGTGTCGTTCCGACGCAATCATAAATCGATTGTTGCCAATCGGCTGTATCTCAAGATAATCATAAAAATCTACAATGCGCGCAATCTGTTCCTCGCTCTGTCCGTCCAACAACGCTCCAAACAATTCCCCTGCCTCGCAGGCACTTCCTAAAATAAGCCCTTCTCGATATTTTAGAATCAAACTTTTTGGAATCAATGGTCTTTTATAAAAATATGTCAGATGAGACTCCGACACAAGCCTGTACAGATTAATACGCCCTGTCTGATTTTTCGCCAATATAATAATGTGAAATGAATGAAGTTTTCTGACTGCCTCCACGCTCGACTTGCCCATCTCGTTCAATGCTTCAAGCGTGTAGACTTCATCCTTTTCCAGCATATTAATAAATTTCATAAAAATTTCTGCGGTACACTCTGCATCGTCAACTGCCCTGTGATGATTTTCCAGTGAAATCTTTAGAGTTTTTGCAACCGCATCCAGCGTGTACTTCGCCTGTCCTGTCAACAGCATCCGCGCAATACCAACCGTATCCACATAAGTGAAATTCACAGGAATCTGCTGTCTTTCTGCATTTTCTCTAATAAAACTCACATCAAAATTTGCATTGTGGGCCACAAGAACGGCATTCCCCACAAAATCTAGAAACTTTGGCAACACTACCTCAATCGTCTCCGCATCCATTACCATACTGTCATTGATACTGGTCAGCTTTTCAATCTCAAATGGTATTGGCACTTCTGGATTGACAAATGTCGAAAAGCGGTCTGTGATCTGTCCGTCTTCCACCTTGACCGCACCAATCTCTATAATACGGTTCGTAACCGGTGAAAACCCCGTCGTCTCAATATCAAATACCACAAATGTATCACTGAGCGACTGCCCCTTGTCATTGGTTACAATCTCTTTAAGGTCATCAACCAGATATCCTTCCACACCATAGATAACCTTAAAGTCATCTCCGTGATCAAGGGCATGATTCGCATCTGGAAAAGCCTGCACACAACCGTGGTCTGTGATTGCAAGTGCCTTGTGTCCCCACTTCTTGGCACGCTTAATAATATCCTTGACATCCGAAACACCATCCATATCACTCATCTTGGTATGGCAGTGCAGTTCCACACGCTTTCTCGTACTATTATCCATGCGCGCCGTCGTAAAATCAGGAATTTTCATAACGCCGACCACAGATCCAATTGTCAGTTCTCTATCAAACGTATCATTTACTGTGACACCCTTTATTTTCAAAAAAGCACCAATTTTTAAATCCGTTGTAAGCTCTGCAAGATGCTCATTGTGCACGAACATTTTTACCTTAATGGTATCTGTAAAGTCTGTAATTTCAAAGCTTACAATTGTACGTTCATTGCGAATTTCGCGGGTTTCCAATGCACGCACTTTGCCTTTTATCACCACTTCACCCATCTCGCCCCAGATTTCTTCAATATTAATACTCTCATCCTCAAAATCACGCCCAAAAATAACATTGGGATTGTCAGAGCGCTTTAAAGTCCTTCGTTGTGTTCCCTTGTCTCCGCTCCTGTCAAATCTACTATAAGATTTTCGCTCCGCAGCGGATGCTATAGCTGTATCTTTTGGTTTTGCTGTTATGGTGGTCTTTGGCTTCGCTAAAACAGCACCCATATCCTCCTTTGGTTTTGGCAAAGGTTGCGTCATTTCTTCCCGCACGGTTTCAGCAGTTCCTTCAAAACGACTGGTAATAACCTCCACAATTTTTCGGATACGAAGTTCATCTTCTTTCTTATATTTACCCGCCGCAGCTTTCTTGTATGATGTCTGAAACTTTACCTGAAAACCACAGCGCTCATTCAACACCTTGTCCAAAATACCAATCAGCTCATCCTCTTTAGACTTCGCAATCACGCTGTCCTCAAGCACAAGCTCCAAAACCATTTCTTCTAGAAAATGGATGTCCGCCTGCCGAAATATTGTATAGAGTATATGATCACACTCTTTTATTTCCATTAAAATACTTTCCCGATACAGCCCCATCAACTTTTCTGGATTGTACTGCCCAGAAAGAACAAAGCGCTCATATAACTTAATAAAGATACAATCCTGCGGGAAAAACTGTTTTTTAATCTCCTTTTCCACAGCATAAACAAGTTCTTTCTCAATCAGTCGCTCACTTCTGAAATAAATGCGCAGCAAGTCTTTTCGTTTTGTCGCAGTGATACGCTCCACCACCGCCTGCTCAAATAAATCCTTTTGCACACCATTTAATTTCAGATTTGGAAATGCCTCGAAAAATTTCTTTTCCATGCTTCACCTCAGCCTACTTCCAGTGGTCCAATTCATACTTTAATGTACTCAAAAGTTCATTTTCTGGCACTTTTTTGACAATCTCACCCTTTTTGATAAGAAGTCCCTCGCCAATACCGCCCGCAATCCCAATATCTGCCTCTTTCGCTTCACCAGGTCCATTAACAGCACAGCCCATCACTGCCACCTTGATATCAAGGTCATAACCCTGCACCATCGTTTCTACTTGATTTGCCAATCCAATCAAATCAATATTTGTCCTTCCACATGTAGGACACGAAACCACCTCAATACCACTCGTCCGCAATCCCAGCGTGCGCAATATCAGTTTTGCAGATTTCATTTCCTCAACTGGGTCCCCAGTGAGGGACACACGAATTGTATCGCCAATTCCTTGATTTAAAATAATACCAAGCCCTACCGCAGATTTAATATTTCCACTTATCACTGTGCCCGCTTCTGTAATACCGACATGTAATGGATACTGCGTCTTGTCGGCAAGCAGTTCATGTGCCTTTACGCACATCATAACATCAGACGATTTAATACTAATCACAAGATTGTCATATCCCAAATCCTCAATAATATGCACTTTGTCCAATGCACTCTCCACAATGCCTTGCGCAGTAACACCATTGTATTTCTCTATCAACTCTTTTTCCAACGAACCGCTGTTCACACCTACGCGAATCGGTATCATTCGCTCTCTAGCAACACGCACAACCTCGGCAACTTTTTCCTTACTTCCAATATTTCCAGGATTTATCCGAATCTTATCAGCACCATATTCTATGGCAGCAATCGCCATCTTGTAATCAAAATGAATATCCGCTACAAGCGGAATCGCTATCTCCTTTTTGATTTGTGCAATTGCCTTTGCCGCCTCCAAATCTGGAACAGTACACCGAACAATATCACAACCCGCCTCAGTAAGACACTGAATCTGTGCCACTGTTGCCGCCACATCATAAGTCTTTGTATTTGTCATTGACTGAATCAAAATTGGATTGCCACCGCCAATAACACGATTTCCAATGTGTACCACCTTTGTTTTATCTCGATACATTTTTCCCTCCGATTTTAAGGATCTGTAGAAAAATAACTGACGCATCTTGACTTGTCTATTTCTCCGATTATGCATGCCAAAAAGCCTCGCCGTAGCCCGCTACACTGCGTTTTTTGACATACATTCTCGAAGAAATATCCTGCGCAACTTGCATTCGTTATTTTCCTACAGCTCCTAAGTCCCGAATCAACCCTTCCGATACCATCATCAATAGAACCATATATAAGCACTTAAAACTCTCGTTCGTATATGCTCTGGGCATCGTTCGAGTTGGTGCTGTTTTTTAAGTTCCGCATCAACCATTTGGATTAATGCTGTTTTTCTTGTAATATTTAATAGATTTAGAAACTATGAAAAAATACACAAGTCAAGATACATATGTTATTTATTCATAGTTGCTTAATGCATAAAAATCCTTGAAATATCATTATACAATACAAATACCATCAATACCATCAAGGCAACAAATCCGATAAAGTGTACCAGTCCTTCCTTGTCAGGAGATACTGGCTTGCCTCGAACAACTTCAACAAACAAAAACAACAACCTTCCACCGTCAAGCGCTGGTAATGGCAACAGATTCATAATACCAAGATTCACACTGAGCAGCACTGCAAAATTAATCATAGTGAGCACCACTGTCGGCAAACCATATGGTTTTGTCATTTCAATCGTCTCATCGATTGTCGCCGCAATACCAACTGGACCAGATAAATCATTTGCAGAAAGTTTCCCTTGTACCAGCATCAAAAGACTTTTGATTGTTGTCTTAAACCAATAACGCACCTCGTAGACACTGTATCTAATCAAATCCAAACCTTTACATTTGATAGTCTCCCCAATCGTAAAACCAATGTAATACCGATTATCTTGCTCACTAAATTTTGGTGTAACCACAGTTGTATATTTCGCACCATCTCTTTTATACTCAATCTCCATCGGCTCTCCGCCACTCAATGCAGACGCAAAAGTCACTTCTCCCTGTAGATAAATACGTTCTCCATCAATCTTTGTGATAATATCTCCCTCTTGCAGCCCTGCCTCCAATGCCGGATATCCTTCTGTCAGAGAATTGATTGTGGGAATTACTTCACCCGAAAGACCAACTACAATCAATGATAACAAAAATGCAAGAATAATGTTAAAGAATGGTCCTGCAAAAACAGTTGCAATTCTCGACCAAACGTTTGCATCATTAAATGCTCCTTCTGGTTTCTGTCCTTCTTTTTCCTCACCGTCCGGTGCCGTTGAATAAATCCCATCCTCGCCCTCAAACATACAAGCACCGCCAATTGGCAGCAGTTTGAGCACATATTTTGTCTCGCCCTTTGTAAATTTAAGAATATCTGGTCCCATTCCAATTGAAAACTGTAATACCTTAATGCCATTTAACTTTGCAATCAGAAAGTGACCAAGCTCATGCGCAATCACCACCACCCCAAAAATTAGCACAAATACAATTATTGTGACAATCATTCCTTGTTTTTTCCTCCCTGTTTTATCCTTAATAAATTCTTAGAATTTTTTATATTTTATGTTACGAGAAAATCCATAAAAGCTGATAATAAATTCTTTATATAAATTTAGCGTGAATCAACTCATAAGTTTCCTTCTCGGTTCTTAAAATCTCTTCCACATTTGGGCTTTCTATCCTGTGATGTGCATCCATACACAGTTCAATCACCTCAGGAATCTGTAAGAATTGAATCTTTCTATTTAAGAATAGACTCACCGCCTTCTCATTTGCCGCATTAAATACTGTTGGCATACTGCCGCCTTCTGCTGCTGCCCGCATTGCCAGCTTTAATCCTGCAAAAGTCTCCATATCTGGCTTCTCAAAAGTAATACTTCCAAGCGCATAGAAATCAACTCGTTTTCCTGCCATTGGACGCCTGTCTGGATAAAACAGCGCATACTGTATTGGCAGTTTCATATCAGGCGTTCCAAGCTGTGCTATGATACCGCCATCTACATATTCCACCATAGAATGAATAATACTTTGTGGATGCACCACCACTTGAATCTGGTCCAAATCAACATCAAAAAGCCATTTCGCCTCCATCACCTCAAGCCCTTTATTGACAAGTGTTGCCGAATCAATTGTAATCTTGTGGCCCATAGACCAATTTGGATGTTTTAACGCCTCTTCAGGCTGTACCCAATTTAGTTCTTGTCTGGTTCTCCCTCGAAATGGTCCTCCAGATGCCGTAATCAAAAGTTTACTAATTCTATCTTTATTTTCTCCCTGCAATGACTGAAAAATAGCACTATGCTCACTGTCAACCGGAAAAATTGACACACCCATCTTAGCTGCAAGTGGCATAATAATATGCCCTGCTGTCACCAAAGTCTCCTTGTTTGCCAAGGCAATATCTTTTCCCTTTTTAATTGCAGCAATAGTCGGTCGAATGCCTATCATACCGACTATTGCGGTCACAAGAATCTCCGAGTCCTCCATCTCTGCGACAGCAAGCAACCCATCCATATCTGGTACAATCTGCACATCCATATCCGCCAATCTTATCCTTAATTCCTTGCAGGCCGCCTCACTTTGCAGCGAAACCAGTCGCGGGTGAAATTCTCTTACCTGTTTTTCCAACAGATCAACATTTCCCCCCGCTGCCAATCCCACCACCTGCAAATCTGGATTATCACGCACAATCTCAAGCGTCTGTGTGCCAATCGACCCTGTAGAACCAAGTATTGCTATTCTTTTCACAAAGTTCCCCTCCTTATTATATTCCCAAAACAATTCATCCATGCCCACTCATAAGAATCGTAATTAAAAAGTAGGTAATGGGCGCTGTAAAAATCACACTGTCAAATCGGTCCATAATACCACCATGCCCTGGTATCAATTTTCCATAATCCTTAATCTCATGATTGCGCTTGATCGCTGACGCTGCCAAATCTCCCACTTGTGATATAACAGAACCAACACCGCCAACCACTGCCAGTATCACCACATACTGCTCCTGTCCAAGTGTACTGTCCAAATATGCTCCGAATAATGCTCCGAACAGCGCAGCGCCTGCAATACCACCCACTGAACCCTCGATGGACTTCTTTGGACTTAACACTGGTGCAAGTTTGTGTCTGCCAATCATCACGCCGGTCAGATAGGCAAACGTATCTGATATCCAAGAACTAATAAAAATCATCCACACCAAATAAATACCATCTTCAAGCTGCCTTGTTAAAAATACAAAAGACAGCATCACAGGCGCATAAATCAGCGAAAAATACGCATTCATCACCTGATTAGCGTGATACTTTGGAAAGCCAAACACATACACAGACATCATTACAATCATTGCCAAAAGGATAACCATTACCGCATATGAGACATCTTGCACAAAATAAAGGATAAGATAATAGCAAGTAATCGCCGCAATCCCTGCGATTTCCAGTGCATTTCGCTTCTGCCCTTCCCTGACCCCACACGCCTTTGTCAGCTCCAAAAAGCCAATCATCGAAATCACATACAACACCGCCGCCAGTATAATACCTCCCGGCAGAATAGACGCAAGCGCTACTATTACAATAATAACCGCACTGATTGTCCGTTCTTTGCTTATTTTTCCAAGAATGTTAGACGCCATTTATGACTCCTCCTTCACAAGCCCATACCTTCGATCCCTCTTTTGATAAGCTTCCACTGCCTTGGCAAGCTCATTTTTGTCAAAGTCCGGCCACAATACAGATGTAAAGTAAAGCTCAGTATAAGAAGTCTGCCATAGCAAAAAATTTGAGATTCGCTGCTCTCCTGATGTCCGAATCAGCAGATCTGGATCTGGAAGTCCTGCTGTGTCAAGCTGGGCAGCAATAGAATCCTCTGCAATCTCCTCTGGCTTTAAAGCTCCTGCCGCTACCTGTTTCGCCAACGTTGTGACAGCCCTTCGCAGCTCATCGCGCCCCCCATAATTAATTGCAATCTGAAAATGAAGCCCCGTATTATTCCGCGTCGCCTGTTCCAGCTCTGTAATACTTGCCTGTAAATCCTCTGCAAGCCTTGTCTTATCGCCGATCACCCGCACACACATATTATTTTTCTGTGCCCGTTTAATGCTATTCTTCATATAGTTTCTAAGCAGGTTCATCAGTGTTGCTACTTCACTGTCTGACCGAGTCCAGTTCTCCGTTGAAAATGCATATATCGTCAGATAATTAATTCCCATATTGTATGCATCCTCACAGATTTGCTCGACAGTCTTTGCTCCCTGCACATGTCCAGCAGTGCGCGGAAGCCCTTTCGCCTTCGCCCATCGCCCATTTCCATCAAGAATAATCGCCACATGATTTGGTACGTTCATAGTATACTGTACACTTCCTTTCTATTTTTTGCACAGGACTTATTTCCTTTGAACACCCTCGCAGGGTGTCCGTCAGCCTTGCTGACATATTTCATTTGGACGCCCGTGTGCAATCGAGTAGGGAAGTTTCATCTTCCCTACTCGCGCGCCGGACGTGGGTAGCTTTAGCTGTATATTTCCTTTCCGCGTCCGCGTGCATAAAAAACAGGAGGGCACTACATCCCTTATGCACGCCCCCCTACCGTTCATTTATACTGTAAGCACCTCTTTCGATTTCTCTTCGATCTCCTTATCAACATCCTTAATATACTTATCTGTAAGTTTCTGAACCGCATCCTCCAAATCCTTGATTTCATCTTCGGATACCTCAGATTTTGCAAGCTTTTTAAACGAATCATTTGCATCTCGTCTAATATTGCGAACTGCCACCTTGCACTCCTCGCCCTTTTTCTTAATATCCTTCACAAGCTCTTTTCTGCGCTCCTCTGTCAATTCAGGAAATACAAGACGAATTACTGCTCCGTCATTGCTCGGCGTAATGCCAATGTCAGACGCCATAATTGCCTTTTCTATCTCTTTGATTAGGCTTTTCTCCCACGGTGCAATCTGAATCATTCTAGCCTCTGGAACAGTGATATTACCAACTTGCTGAATCGGTGTCGGCGTTCCATAATAGTTGACCTTTAACTTGTCAAGTACATGTGGGTTTGCACGTCCAGCACGGATTGTCTGATAATCTGATAAAAGAAACTCAAGTGCCTTCTGCATTTTTTCATCGTATGTTTTTACTCTTGCGTCCATTTCTGTCTCCTCCTGATTTCTGATTCATATTTTACTCTAAATCGATAGCTACAGTAACCTGTCTCTGTGGAATCAGACCGTAATTACAGTGCCATTAGATTTTCCTTTTACTGTATTGATGATACTGTTTTCCTCGTTCAGTCCAAAGATGGTCATTGGCATTTTATTTTCCATACACAGCACTGCCGCCGCAAGATCCATCACACCAAGCTGTTTGTCCACCACTTCCTTGATTGGAATTGTATCATATTTCTTTGCCTCTTTATTGAGCTTCGGGTCAGAATCATATACGCCATCCACCGCCCGCGCAGAGAGAATCATATCCGCCTCAATCTCAATAGCTTTGAGAACAGTTCCCATATCAGTTGAAAAATATGGGTGGCCAATTCCCCCTGCAAAAAAAACAACTTTGCTCGCATTGAGTGCTGACAGCGCTTTATCCTTTGAAAAAACTTCCGTGAAAGAAGCACATGGAAACGGTGTAAATATTTCTGTTCCCATACCTACATACCGAAAAATCTCAGACACATAGATACAATTCATAACTGTGGCAAGCATTCCAATTTGGTCTGCTTTTGTCCGATCAATCGTCTCACTTGTTCTTCCCCGCCAAAAATTTCCACCGCCAATCACAATTGCTACCTGCACCCCAGTATCCACAATCTCTTTTACTTGTCTTGCCACTGCCAACACTGTAGGCTCATCAAATCCTGTTTTTTTATCTCCTGCAAGCGCCTCTCCGCTCAGTTTTAACAATATTCTTTTCATATCCTGCAAGCTCCTGCTCTATTCTATTTTTTTGCTCTTTTTCACATCATCAAAGAACGCTGTAGGGCTTACGTCAGCATAGCACTGAGAACACATTCCCTCAATCACTGCGCCGTTATTGATCTGTACAGACTTCGATTTAATATTGCCCATCACAATCGCAGACGTATCAAGAATAATCGGTCCCTGCACATCAATATCTCCCTTCACTGCACCCGCAATCACTGCGCTCGCTGCAAAAATATTACCAATCACAACAGAACTTTGACCAATCTTTACACTGCCATTGCTTCGTATCTCTCCGTTGATTTGCGCCGAATCTGCATAAATCTCTGCCGCTGTTGAGTTTCCGGTGATGCTTCCTGTCACTTTCAGTTTTCCAAGAATCTCTATATTACCTGTAACCATTCCGATTAAATCCATATTGCCACTGCTTGTCACATCACCAACAATGCTCATTTGGGAGGTAATAATTGCTGTGTCTGTTGATGCCGCAGTTAACTCAAAATTATCCACAGGCATTGCAGATGCATCTGCAATTTTCTCTGAACTTTGTTCCTCCACTTCTTGATCGCTCTCTTCTGACTCTGCTATCTCTATTGTTTCCTCTTCCAACTCAACAGAAGTATTCCCATCGCTCGTGTCTATTTCCGCCGCATCATTTATCGTATCCGTCATTGCTGTTGTGTTGACATCTGCCTGCGATGCACTCTCTTGAAGGTCGGCTGGCTTTACCAGTTCTTCATCAATCGCAGCTACATTTTTTGTTAGCATAGCTTCAAGATCCTCAAAATTCGTATCTTCAGCAGCGCCAAATAAATCCTCCGAAGCCTGTTCTTCCACGTTGTCAAGATTCAGTTCAGTCACTACATCCTCCGCTTCTAGATCATTCACCGTCTGTGATAAATCCTGCTTTAAATCCTGAAAAAAACCCATAATAACTTATCCTCCAATTTTTATATTGTATTGTACTGGTACACCGATTTCTAAATAGCTATACCAAATAACTTTCTCCATCTACTCATGCAAATGCTGTACTTTTACAGTGTCCTTTGATATCGGCAAAATAACAGTATTATCTGATTCCAATATCTTTTCTATAATCTCAGACAAGGCATCCACCGTTGTACTCTTTCCTGTTGCATCATGAAATAAAATCACCACATTGTTATATTTGTCAATCTGATCAAGCACATTCCGCGCAATCTGATTTGCGTCTTTATTTTCCCCAGACGCATCACCACTTGAAACATTCCAGTCAAAGTACACCATATTTTCCTGATTTAGATAACGAATCAACTCTTGCATATTCACCTTGCTGATCGTATTGCTGCTACCTCCAGGAAAACGCACAATCTTACAATCTTCTCCTGTAAGTTCATACAGAAAATCATGAAGCTTGGTCAAATCTTCCTTATACGCATCCAGAGAAGCATATATTTCGCTATATCTATGACTATACGAGTGCATACCAAGCGCATGACCTTCTTCTACAATCCGCTGATACTGTTCTGTATAGCCATTCTTACCAACCACAAAAAAGGTTGCCTTTACCCCATACTGCGCGAGGATATCCAATATCCTATCTGTATTGGCGCTCGGTCCATCATCAAATGTAAGATATACTCTTCTTATATCCGCAGTGCTGTCCTCTCTGCCATTCCATTCATAAGTATCTTCCAACTCAGCAACCGCCATAATATCTGCAACTTCTGACACCTCAGAAAAACTTTCACTTTCATAAAATGTCGTCGAATTTTCTTTCTTAACAGCCTCATATTCCTCATAGAGCGCCTTTTTCTCTAAAAGTAACAGACGTTGTTCCAACCCGTTCACCTTTTTGCCAATATTCATCACCAATATTAATATCACGGCACAATTGACAATCGTCATCAATGTAAGTGCTGGAACCAAAATATCAATAAAACTTAGTTTTCTTGCTTCTGTCACCCTATCATTTGTCTCCACATTTTCATCCAAGTCTATTTTATCCCGCAGCATTTGTTACCCTTTCGTATTGCACAGGCATATCCTATAAGGAACTGTTCAGAAATTAATAAGTAATTTATTAACAGTTTCTAAATCCAGCACAAATTGCTGTGTTAGCCTGTCTCAACAATGATACTGTCAAACCAGTAAGCAAAATAACCATCTGTTTTCATATACAGACATACCGATTATAACACACATCCACTACTTTAGAAAAGACATTTTCACAAAAGTTTAAAAAAATAACAAGCAACTAGTACACCGTTTTTTAATTCCTCATATACCAACCACTGGCTATTTGTATACGAGGATTAAAAAAACGGTGTACTGGTTACAATTCACACTCACGCCAGATTTCGTATTGATTTGTGATGATTTGGTGTGAATTGCAACAATTGATGCGCACAAAATGCCACAAAGCAGGCATTTTGGCGCTGGCTCCGACACCATGCAGCAAGTGCATGGTGCGGGTGTGAAAAGTAACAGCAACTATTCTAAAGCTTCATTATAGTACGCTCTGCCGCCACCCACATACTTTGCCCGTGTTCTTGCACATACAATATGCGCGGCGCCAATCATAGGGTGCTCAATTCTAACGGGTACTACAACAGACTTTAAATGCATACCAATCAACGTATCTCCTATATCTATGCCAGCATGAGCCTGTATCTGTTCCACGGCAACCGGATTCTTCATATGCTTCCATGCCGCAGTGGAAAAAGAACCTCCTGCCTTCGGCTGAGGTATCACATTCACAATCTCATATCTAAAACGTTCGGCATCTTCCTCAGTCATAATCAAAGCTCTATTCAGATGTTCGCAGCATTGTGTAGCAACTGCAAGCCCCGCTTTTGTCAATTCTTCATACATAGCCACAAAGACAGCTTCTCCAAGTTCCGCATTGGAATACGAGCCTATGCCATGCGCGGCAATCTCGCTAGTAGAACAACCTATCACAACCAGACTTCCACGTTTTAGTTGTACTTGGTCTAAAAATTCTGAGACCACTCTTTTTGCGTCATTTATTTCTTTATCATACATTATTTTACTCCTCTCAAAATTGTCTTCTATTCCTCTCGAATAAACTTAACATATTCAATGAATTTTTTCAATAAGTCATCTCATAATTGACAAATATATACAATACAGTTATAATTAAAATAGTGTTCCTATTAAGAACAACTATAAAGGAGGGATTTATTATGCCAAAATTCAACGAAAACTATTTTCATCTAAAAGAAAGTTATCTTTTCTCCGAAATATCACACCGCGTCAGTGCTTATACCGAAAAGAATCCCGACAAAAAAGTGATTCGTCTGGGAATTGGTGATGTGACACTTCCACTTGGTTCTGAAATTATTTCCCAGCTCCATGAAGGGGTTGATGCACTTGCAAGCACCGAAACCTTTAAAGGTTATGGCCCCGAACAAGGATATGAATTTCTGCGGACTGCAATTGTCAATTATTATCGCAAAAATAATGTTACGATTAATCCTAATGAAGTGTTTGTATCGGACGGTGCAAAAAGCGATACTGGAAATATTACGGACCTTTTTGACAAAGACAATATTGTTCTGATACCAGATCCGGTCTATCCAGTATACGTTGATACCAATATGATGAATGGCAGAACTATCATTTATATTGACGCTAATGAAGAAAATAATTTTCTTCCAATGCCCGACTTTAATATCCATGCTGATATTATATACATTTGTTCTCCAAACAATCCAACAGGTGCAGCATATAATAAAGAACAGTTAAAAATATGGATTGATTACGCTCTGGAAAACAATGCCATTATTTTGTATGATTCTGCCTATGAATGTTTTATCACAGATGAAACACTTCCAAGAAGCATCTATGCGGTGGAAGGTGCCAAGAAATGTGCAATTGAATTTTGCTCTCTTTCCAAAACAGCAGGCTTTACTGGTACGCGATGCGGATATACAATCGTTCCAGATGACTTAACATTTTTTTCCTCAACTGGCACCAAAATCTCTGTAAATGCAATGTGGAACCGTCGCCAAACCACCAAATTCAACGGCGTTTCCTATATTGTTCAGAAAGGTGCCGTAGCAGTATTTTCCCCCGAAGGAATAGCACAATGTAAGGCGAATATCAAATATTATCAAGAGAATGCCAAATTGATTATGAATGGTCTTACCAAAAAGAATATTTCTTGTTATGGCGGAGTCAACTCTCCTTATATTTGGTTTAAATGTCCGAATCATATGGATTCCTGGGACTTTTTTGATTACCTGCTAAACAATGCCCAAATAGTCGGAACTCCTGGTGCAGGCTTTGGAAAAAATGGCCAAAAATTTTTCCGTCTCACTTCATTTGGAACACATAACAACACCATTGAAGCGATGGAAAGAATTGACAAACTTTTTTAATTTTAATCGAGCAAAGAAGGTTACTTCCCTACTCCCACACCGGGCACTCGTCAGCTTTGCTGACATACTTCCTTTGGATGCCTGCGTGGAGAAAAACAACCCCCTTCTGACAGATCCAACTGCCAGAAGGGGTTTGTTTTTCTCCACGATATAACACCTGCACATTATGCAAGTACTACATTTGCAGCTCTAAGTTTAGAACTATTCTTTGGGTCCTGCTCGATATCAAAAGTAACCTTCTGCCCTTCCTCAAGAGTTTTGTATCCATCAGATACAATCGCTGAAAAGTGGACAAATACATCCTCTCCTGTACCTTCGTTTGTAATAAATCCATAACCTTTCTGAGCGTTAAACCACTTTACCGTACCATTGTTCATGTCTTAAACCTCCATTAAAATATTTATGTACTCTACATACGCCTAAAAAAACTGACTTGTCTGCATCAAATGGAATGATTTGCAGAACAAGTCAGCTCATAGTTCTAATTGAATACTATCAAATTTTATCACTTTTACAGTATAAAGTCAATATTTTTTAGAAATAAAAAAGAAGAGTCGCTACAGGAAGCCAAAGGCTAAGCTGTTACGAAAAGTCGTTACAATTCCGTATAAAGCAAAAAATAGCGAAGGGGGGATTTGAACCCTCGACACCGCGGGTATGAACCGCGTGCTCTAGCCAACTGAGCTACTTCGCCATCTTTCCTATTGAGGTCATAAATATTTATTCCCTCAAAACCGAACACAAAAATTAATTATCTATCCATCTTTCTCCAACAT